>Ga0207706_10000540_pt1 | contig 40210 bp, 32 predicted proteins | sample KBSC53metaG_FD_184318 | JGI IMG/M metagenome (GOLD analysis project Ga0207706, IMG submission 184318) | Corn rhizosphere microbial communities from Kellogg Biological Station, Michigan, USA - KBS C5-3 metaG (SPAdes) (version 2) | ecosystem: Host-associated > Plants > Roots > Rhizosphere > Soil ... | reverse complement strand
AAGTGTCGGACCCGCGCGGCGTGGCGTTCTCGCTGGCCAACCTGGCGGCTCTCGGCATGCTGGTGCTGCTGCTCGACTTCGTCTCGGGCGACCGGCGCAAGGGCTACTACCGCATCTACTTCTCGCACCCCACGCGGCCGCTGGCGTACTACGCGGTGCGCTGGGGCCTGGCGTACGCGCTGTCGCTGCTGGCCGCCGCGCTCTTCCTGGTGGTGGGGCAGCTCCTGGCCTGGGGCGAGCTGCGCGTGGGAGCCGGGGCCATGGTGCAGCCGGCGCTCTTCGCGCTGGTGTACGGCGGGCTGGTGGCGTTCTTCTCGGTGCTGCTCCCGCTGGGCGACAGCCTGGCCGCGGTGCTGGTGTACTGGCTCACCGAAATCTGGCAGTACGCGCTGTCGGCGTACGCCGAGTTCGGCACCCAGCCGCCGCTGAGCCCCGCGCTGCGGCAGGCGATCTCGTTCGTGCTGGCGCCGCACCTGGCGCTGCGCGACGTGTTCGACGCGGCGCAGGCGGGCACCAGCCCGTGGGGGGCGATCGCGTTCGCCGCGGGATACGGCCTGTTCTGGCTCGCGCTGGCCGGCCTCCTCCTCTGGTGGCGCGAGTGGCCGTAGCGCGCTCGGCGGGCTCCGCTGCGGCACGTCCAGACTGCCGATGTCTCGCGTAGGGACGGAGGAACGGAGGAACAACGGAGCACTCCCGCGGTTTTTCCGGTTCCTCCGCTCCTCCGCGAGACCAAACCGCAGAGCCCGTCCGCCCGGCGGAGCGTCGGGATCGGCACGGAACGAAACGGCGGCGGCGCGGGAGACCATCTCCCGCGCCGCCGCCGTTTGGACGCGTCACCGCCGATCAGCGAAGCGTGGACAGATGGGGCATCGGCCTGCCCAGCATGCCGGGCACCGGCCGGCCGGTGCGCTGGCGTGCGAGCCGGCGCGCGGCGATGGACACCAGCAGCGCGTCGAAGAGCAGCCGGGTGGCGGCCAGTATCCACGTGGGCGGCTGCCACGCTCCCAACGCCCTTTGAGCCATGTCCGTGAACCAGAACACACCCAGCGCCAGCGCCACTCCGTAGGCGGAAAGAAACGCCCACAGCAGCCGGTCGGCGCGGTTGGTGACCAGGAGCGCAAAGAGCGCCGTCATCAGCATCACCAGCTCGATCACGTCCCAGATCGCGACGGCCGAGTAATGGCGTGTCTCGTTGAACCCCCCTTCGTGAAGCCCCACCGCCGACCCCGCGATGAACCCGATCGACAGCGCCAAGAGCGCCATGCGCCAGAAGCGGCGGTCCGGCTCGCGCGGATAGAACGCGATTGCCACCAGGCTCAGCAGCAGGCCGTACACCAGAAAGGTCCGGCCGTGGTTCATCACCGGGTTGGCCACCAGGTACGCCTTCATCTCCGCCGACTGGCCGCCGGCGCGGATCGCGATGCCGGCGAACGCGTTCTGCACCAGGTCCGACGCCGCGTGCCAGAGGAACGCGATCCCCGTGATCCGCCACGCGGCGTGGTGGTAGGCGTTGTCCGATGCCCGGACGCGCAGGCACAGCCAGCCGGCCAGCCCCACGAGCAGCGGTTTGATCGCCTGCAGAACGAAGGTGAGCGGCATCGGCTCAGCAGTTGGGCGGGCAGGTGTTGGCCTGGTTGTCCACGGTGACCGTGTCGCCCTTGCCGGTCTGGTTGGCGAACACGCCGCCGCCCTCGCGCCCCGACTGCGCGGGCTCGCGCAGCTTCACCACGATCTGGTCCACCACGTGGTGCGGGTCGTCCACGTGCAGCACCACTTCGTAGCCCTTGCTGCAGTTGATGGTCACCGCGTGCGAGCTGAGCGGCTTGTTGCTGCCGCTGGGGAGCACGAAGGTCTCACCCTGCTTGTACATTTCGGTGTCGTTCACCTGGATGCGGCTGGCGAAGCCGGGATAGAAGCCCACCTCGTAGTCGTGCTCGCCGCACTTCTTCCGCTCCACGCGGTGCGACGGCGACGGATGCGGGCGGTCCTGGGTGTTGCTCTCGACACTGCTCATCGGTGGTTCTCCGGGACTAAGGGCGTGGGGAGGGATGAACCTGCGCTACGCTCTGCGACTGGGCGCGCAACGAGCGGCCGGGCGAGACGAGAATCTCACCCGATCCGGACGGAGGGTATGGCCGGTGTTGAAGAGCGTAAGGGAAACTCCGGGAAATCGCGCGGGATTTCTTTCGACCGATCCGGCTACTGGGGACAAGATGCACGCCTCGCACGCGCGGAGCAAGGGGAATCTTTTCGTTCACCCGCCCGGCCCCGCCCTCCCGCGGCCGTGATGCCAACTCATGGCGCCATCGCCACTTCGCCGACCCGGGCGCGGCACCGCGGCTGCCGGCCGGGCGGTCCCGCCCGTCATCCCCGATCGCGCCGTCCGAAGCGGCCCTCGGGACCGCCTCGACCACCCTGAAGCGGCGCCCGGGCGCCACGGCGCCACGCGCGCCTGGGTGGCCGGGGCGAAAAGCGCCCGCGCCGGGAAATCCCGCGCGGGCGCTTCCGCCGGTAGCGTCAGACGGTCAGACCGCGATGGCGGGCTGCCCCTCCACCACCACGTGCGTGCCGGCGAGCTGGTCGCCCAGGCGCGGCTTGCCGGTGGCCACCAGGTAAATCTCGTACAGGCCGACCAGCCCGCCCGCCAGCCAGAGCAGGGGCGCGGCGATCCACCCCAGGATCGGCACGATGGCCACGATGGACCCCACGATCCCGATGGCGAGCGTGGCGTTACGCCGGATGGACTGTTCGGGGGTGATCGGGCCGCCGCTGGCGTTCAGCACGTTGAGCCCCATGGTCTTTTTGCCGAACGACCGCCCCTGGAACGCCACGTCGCGGATCAGCAGCGCGCCCAGCACGACCACCGACGCGAGCGCCGCCGCCAAGCCGCGGAACACGATCGCGAGCGCAAAGGAGACGACCATCCCCGCAACCGCGATGATCGCGAAGTCGATCACCCCGGCGATGGCGCGCTTCACGAGGTCGGGCTGCGTTCCGGCCACCGGCTGCGCCTGCGCGTACACCGGGGGCGGGTAGCCGGGGCCGGCCTGCGTTTCGGGACGGGTGCCCTGGTTCTGGGGATCCATGAGGTGCCTCCTGGAGAGAGGGAGTGGGGCGGGCCGAACCCGCCACGGGCCGGCGGGGCCGGCGACTGCCGGCAGGCCGCCACGGGAGAACGGGTGTGCAGCCGGCGCGCGGAGGCGCGGTGGGCGCCCCGGCCGATGGACGCGCCCCGGCGCCCGGACGGGCGCCGCGAGCGGTCCGCATGCGCGCGGAAGGCTGCGGGAGTGGCAGGGCGGGGAGCCGGACGAGCGCCCGGGACGCCTGAGCCGTGTTCAGTGTGGCGTGTGGATCGTAAACGTGCTTTTCGGCGGTGTCAAGCGATTGATTCTCCATCCACTTGCGGGAATCTCCCCCGCGCCCGCGAAATGGCACCGTCGGCCCCTCTTTGGTCTCATCGGGATGCCCCCGGGACGGATGCACGATTGCGTCCCACAAACCCTCCGCGGATCGATCCTGTCGGGGTGGATGGAACGAGCCTGATCGTGCAGGTCTCCGTGGACTCTGTGGACTCCGTGAGAGCCATGCCGTTCGAAGGCTGACGAATCACCTTCCACGCTCCATTCGCCGCAGGTCGATTCCCCCTCGCGGGGACCGAACGCGGGGTCGTCGAGAACCCTATCTCTTTGCCGCGCCACTACTTGCATTCCACCACCCTCCAGGCCTTGAAATCGACGGACGGAGAGTTTATCTTACTGACCGGTCAGTTATTAATAACGGAGCAACCGAACCCGATGATCGACCGAACGGAGGCCGGGCCCACCCCCGGCGCCAGCACCACCGACGAACACGAGGCGCCGCGCTGGCGGCGCCGCAGCGAGGCGCGCCCCGGCGAGATCGTGGAGGCCGCGCTGGACCTGTTCGTGGAGAAGGGCTTCGCGGCCACCCGGATGGACGAGATCGCGAAGCGCGCGGGCGTGACCAAGGGCACCGTCTACCTCTACTTCCCCAGCAAGGAAGACCTCTTCCGCGCCGTGGTGGAGGAGATGATGGGACCCAACATCGAGGCCGGCGAGCGGCTGGTGGCCGAGCACGAAGGCACCGCCACCGAGCTGGTGCGCAAGCTGATCGGGGCATGGTGGGAGCTGGTGGGCAACTCGCGGGTGGCGTGCCTGAGCAAGCTGATGACCGGCGAGGCCGCCAACTTCCCCGAGCTGGCCCAGTACTACGTGGACCACGTGGTGGTCCGGGCGCGCCGCATCTTCCAGGCGGCTCTGCAGCGCGGGATCGACGGCGGCGAGTTCCGCCCGGTTCCGCTCACCGACACCGCCCGGCTGGCCATCGCGCCGCTGGTGCACGTGTCCATCTACAAGCGCTCGATGTTCCAGTTCGACCCCGAGGGGTGCGACATGGAGCGCTACGTGAACCTGCACATCGACATCTTCCTTCGCGGCATCGCGAGGGAGCCGGAGAAAGAGAACGATGCGTAAGCAACTGCTTGCGTTGCTTCCTGCGCTCGCGCTCGGCGCGGGCGCCCTTTCGGCCCAGAGCCCCACGCCCGTGCCGCTCACGCTGGCGCGGGCCGTTGCCGTGGCCGCCGACACCGCGCCCGCCGTGCAGCTGGCCGCGCTCCGCGTGAGCGAGGCCGAGCAGCGGGTGCGCGAAACGCGCGGGGCGCTCCTCCCCAACCTGAACGCCGCGGTCGCCGAAGACCGCCGCACCCAGAACCTGGAGACCTTCGGCTTCGAGCTGCCGCTGCCGGCGGGGCAGCACCTGAACCCCAAGATCGGCCCCGTGGACGTGTTCGACGCGCGGCTGCGCGCCAGCACGCCGCTCTACGACCCGGCCGGGCTGGTCCGCGTCCGCGCCGCCCGCGCGGCCGCCGAGGGGACCCGGGCCGAGGCCGGCACCGCCGCCGAGACCGCCGGGCAGCGCGCCGCGCTGGCCTACGTCACCGCCCAGCGAGCCACCGCCACCGTGGCCGCCCGCCGCGAAGACGTCCGCCTGGCCGGCGAGCTGGTCACCCTGGCGCAGGCGCAGCTGGACCGCGGGGTGGCGACCGCGCTGGACGTCACCCGGGCCCGCACGCAGCTGGCCACCGCGCAGGGGCTCCTTTCCGTGGCGCAGAACCAGCTGGACCAGGCGCGCATCAACCTGGCGCGCGCCATGGGCGTCGATCCGCGCACCCCGGTGGAGGCGGCGGACGCGCTGAACGCGAACACCGCCGCGACCGCCGTCCCCGCCGACGAGGCGGCGGCGGTGCAGGCGGCGGTCGCCAACCGGCCGGAGCTGAAGAGCGTGGCCGCGCAGCAGCGGGCCGCGCAGCTGGCCGCCCGCGCGGTGCGCGCCGAGCGGCTGCCGCGGCTGGACCTGGCGGCCGACTACGGGGTGACGGGGCTGAACGTGCCCGACGCCTTCCCCACCTACAACCTCGCGGTGCAGGTGTCGCTGCCGGTGTTCGACGGCTTCCGCCGCGAGGCGCGCCAGCAGCAGCAGGAGCTGGTGGCGCAGGAGGCCCGCGTGCGCGCCGCCGACGTGCAGCAGCAGGTGGAGGCGGAGGTCCGCTCCGCCCTGCTCGACGTGGCCAACGGTCAGGACCAGCAGCGCATCGCCGCCGAGCGGCTGCGGCTGGCCAACGAGGAGCTTTCCCAGTCGCAGGAGCGCTTCGCCAACGGGCTGGCCACCAACATCGAGGTGATCAACGCGCAGCAGAACCTGGTGCGCGCGCGCGACGCCGTGATCGACGCGCAGGCGGCCACCGCCGCGGCGCGCGTGAACCTGGCCCGGGCCACCGGGACCACTCTGAACATCCGCTGACCGACCCGTGACCCGAGAGGACGAGGACAAGATGGCGAACGCGACGGCGAAGATCGCACCGGCTCACGACGGCACCCAGCGGGTGAGCCTTTCCGCCTCCAGCGGCGACGCCCCCGAGGCGGCGGTGGTGGAGGTTCCGAAGAAGAAGAAGCCCGTGCTCCCGATCCTGGCGGTGCTGCTGCTGGCGCTGCTGGCCTTCTTCGGCTGGCGCTGGTGGAACGGGCGTGACTGGGAAACCACCGACAACGCGCAGGTGGAGGGGCACGTGACCCCCGTCCTCCCCCGCGTGGGCGGCTACGTGGCCGACGTGCGGGTGGTGGAGAACCAGAACGTGAAGAAGGGCGACACGCTGGCCGTGATCGACGACCGCGACCTGCGCGCGCGCCTGGCACAGGCCGACGCCGATCTGGCCGCGGCCGAGGAGCAGGTCACCGGCGGGAGCGGGCAGGCGGTGGCGCAGGCCGCCGCGGCCCAGGCGCAGGCCGGCGCCGCGCGCGCCCAGATCGCCGCGGCCGTGGCCAACGCGAACAAGGCGCACCGCGACGTGGAGCGCCTGCGCCCGCTGGCCGAGCGCAACATCGTGAGCAAGCAGCAGTACGACGCCGTGGTGGCCGCCGCCGCGGCCGCCGACGCGCAGGTGCAGGCGGCGCGCGAGACGGCGAACGCCGCCGGGAGCCAGGCCACCGCGGCCGGCGCCGGCGTCCGCGTGACCCGCAGCAAGATCGAGTCGGCCCGCGCGTCGCGCGATGCGGCCGCGCTGCAGCTCTCCTACGCGGTGGTCACCGCGCCGATGGACGGCGTGGTCGCGCGCAAGTCGGTCGAGGTGGGCCAGCTGGTGCAGCCGGGCCAGCCGATCATGAGCGTGGTGCCGCTGAACGACGTGTGGGTGACGGCCAACCTGAAGGAGACGCAGACCCGCGACCTGAAGCCCGGCGACGAGGTGGAGGTGGAGGTGGACGCGTACCCCGGCCGCACCTTCCACGGCAGGCTGGAAAGCATCAGCCCGGCCACCGGCGCGCGCTTCTCGCTGCTCCCGCCCGACAACGCGACCGGGAACTACACCAAGGTGGTGCAGCGCATCCCCGTGCGGATCCGCTTCGACGGGCGCGAGGACCCGCGGCACCCGCTTCGCCCCGGGATGAGCGCCACCGTGCGCATCAAGGCGCGCGGCTGAGGATGAGCACGCGGACGGAGGCGCTCCCGCTGCCGGGAGCGCGCGCGCGGCAGCCGGTGGCGCGGGTGGACGACCCCTACGCCAACCGCTACCTGATCGCGCTTACGGTCACGCTGGCCTCGGTGCTGGAGCTGCTCGACACCAGCATCGTGAACGTGGCGATCCCGCACATGATGGGCACGCTGGGCGCCACCCTCGACCAGATCGCCTGGGTTTCGACGGGGTACGTGGTCGCGAACGTCATCGTGCTGCCGATCACCGGCTGGCTGTCGGCGCGGTTCGGACGGCGGCGCTACTTCGCGGCGTCCATCGCGCTCTTCACGCTGGCGTCGTTCTTCTGCGGCAACGCGCACACGCTCGAGGCGCTGGTGTTCTGGCGGATCGTGCAGGGGGTGGGCGGCGGGGCGCTGCTGTCCACCAGCCAGTCGATCCTGTACGAGGTGTTCCCGCGCGAGGAGTTCGGCACCGCCATGGCCATCTTCGGGATGGGCGTGATGGTGGGTCCCACCCTGGGGCCCACGCTGGGTGGCTACATCACCGACGCGCTCAGCTGGCCGTGGATCTTCTACATCAACGTGCCGCTGGGGATGATCGCGCTGGCGATGACGCTGGGCTTCATCCGCGACTCGCGTTTCGCGCAGAAGATCTCGTCGGTCGACTGGCTGGGGCTGGGGCTGCTGATCGTGGGGATCGGCGCGCTGCAGACCATGCTGGAGCGCGGCGAGCGGCTGGACTGGTTCGACTCGAAGGAAGTGGTCGTCTACGCCGTGGCGAGCGTGGGATCGCTGGTGTGGTTCGTGTGGCACGAGCTGCACACCGAGCACCCGATCGTGGACCTGCGCATCCTCAAGAACCGGCAGTTCACCGCGGGGATCACCTTCGCGGCCATGCTGGGGTGCTGCCTGTACGCCACGGTGTTCGTGCTCCCGGTGTACCTGCAGACGCTGCTGGGCTTCACCGCCGAGCAGACGGGGTTCGTGATCCTCCCCGGGGCGCTGGCCAGCGCCTTCACCATGGCGACCATGGCGCGGCTGGGGGCCAAGGTGGACGGGCGGCTGCTGGTGGTGTCGGGGGTGGCGATCTTCCTGCTGTCGATGTGGAAGCACGCGCACTTCACCACCCAGAGCGGGATGCACGACTTCTTCTGGCCGCTGATCCTGCGCGGGGTGGGGCTGGGGCTGATCTTCGTGCCGATGACCAACCTGGCCCTGGCCCAGCTGCCGATGGAGAAGATCCCCAACGGCACCGGGCTCTTCAACCTGACGCGCCAGCTGGGCGGCAGCATCGGCATCGCGGTCACGGCCACGCTGGTGAGCCGCTTCCGCGAGGGGAGCTACGCGGCGCTGGCCAGCCACGTGTCGCTGTACGACCCGGCCACGCGCGAGCGGCTGGGGATGCTCACGCGGGCGCTCGTGGCCAAAGGGACGCCGGCGCCGCTGGCCGAAACCCAGGCCATCGGCATCATGAAGATGCAGGTGATGGGTCAGGCGGCGATGCTGAGCTACGAGCGGGTCTTCCTCCTCTTCGGCATGGGCCTGGCCGCGGCGCTTCCGCTGCTGCTGCTGATGAAGCGCGCGCGGGGGCAGGGCGGGGGCGGGATGGCGCACTGAACCGCGGTGCGGAGGTGCGGGGGTACGGAGGTACGGAGGTACGAAAGCGGGCCGGCATCAGCGACGATGCCGGCCCGTTTCACATTGTCTCGACTCGGAGGTCGAGCGCGTTGGGACCCTCGAGAATGCGAGTGAACTCGCGGCTATCACGGCACGCAGTCCGCCTGCGCGGACTTCGACCGCGTCGCCGTTCCGCACCCCCGCACCTCCGCACCCCCGCACCCGTCCGTCAGCTATCCCGCGCCGGCCGCACGCTCACCGGCCGCCCCTTGATCGTCGCGTTGCGCATCGCGGAGAGGACCTGGTCGGCGTACTGCTGCGCGACCTCGACGATGGTGAACTGGTCGGCGATCTCGATGGCGCCGATCGCCTCGCCGGGGATGCGCGCCTCGCCGGCGATGGCGCCCACCACGTCGCCCGGGCGGATGCCGCGGCGGCGGCCCACGCCCAGGAACAGCCGCGTCATCGGCTCGCCGGTCCTTGCGTGGCGGCGAGGCGCGCCGCCCGGCGCGCCGTCGAAGCGGTCGCGGCGGCCGCGCGGGCCGCGTCCGTCCTCGCGCGGGCCACGGTCGCGCGGTCCGCCGCGGTCTTCCCACTGCGGGATGTCGATCTCGGCCTCGGGCTCTTCGCCGCGGGTGGCGTCGGCCGCCATCTTCGCGGCAGCGGCGGCCAGCTCCACCGCGTCGAACTGCTCGGTGAGCGGCAGGATCACCTCGTCGCGGTAGCGCTCCCAATCTCCCTCTTCGAGCGTTTCCACGATCGCGGCGCGCAGCAGCTCCACGCGGCGCGCGCGCAGGTCGGCCGCCGTGGGCACGCGCGCCCGCTCGATCGGCTGGCGCACCTCGCGCTCGATCCCCCTCAGCAGGAACTGCTCGCGCGGCTGGGCCAGGGTGATGGCCGTGCCCTCGCGCCCCGCGCGCCCCGTGCGCCCGATGCGGTGCACGTACACCTCGGGGGTCTGCGGGATGTCGTAGTTGATCACGTGGCTCACGTGCTCCACGTCCAGCCCGCGCGCGGCCACGTCGGTGGCGATCAGCAGGTCGGCGGTGCCGTCGCGGAACTTCTTCATCACCCGGTCGCGCTGGGCCTGGTTCAGCCCGCCGTGCAGCGCCTCGGGCCGGTACCCGCGCACCTGCAGCGCCTCGGTCAGCTCGTCCACCTCCGTGCGCGTGCGGCAGAAGAGGATGGCGCTGGTGGGGGCCTCCAGGTCCAGGATGCGGGTGAGCGCCTCGAGCTTGTAGGGGCGGGGGACCACGTACGCCACCTGGCGCACCAGCGGCGTCTCCAGCTTCTCCTGGCGCACCACGATGCGCTGCGGATCGCGCATGTGCCGCTCGGCCAGCTCCTGGATGCGCGGCGGGAAGGTGGCCGAGAAGAGCGCCGTCTGCCGGCTCTCCGGGGTTTCTTCGAGGATGGTGTCGATGTCCTCGATGAAGCCCATGTCCAGCATCTCGTCCGCCTCGTCCAATACGACGTAGCAGACGCCGGACAGGTCCAGCGAGCGCCGGCGGATGTGGTCCAGGATGCGCCCCGGCGTGCCGACCACCACGTGGACCCCGCGCCGCAGCTCGCGCAGCTGCCGGTCGATGGCCTGGCCGCCGTAGACGGCCAGCACGCGCACGCCACGGCGGCTGCCGTAGCGGTGCGTGGCCTCGGCCACCTGCACCGCCAGCTCGCGCGTGGGCGCCAGGATCAGCGCCTGCACGCCGCCGTTGGGGTCTATCCGCTGCACCAGCGGCAGGGCGAAGGCGGCGGTCTTTCCCGTGCCGGTGGCGGCGCGGCCCACCACGTCCTTGCCTTCCAGGAGGATGGGGATGGCCTCCACCTGGATCGGCGTGGGCTCTTCGTAGCCCAGCTGCTCGAGGGCGGCCAGCAGCTCGGGGGCCAGCCCCAGGTCGGCGAACCCGATGGGCTGCGTTGCGGTTTCCGTCTGGTCGGACACGTGCGGCTCCGGCTTGTAGATGGAGAAACGATCGTGTGATCGCGTTCGGTTCAGGTTGCGAGCGCGACAATGTCGCCGTTCAGGCGCGCCGGGACAACGCGGGCCACGCGACACCATCGTCGACGGCGTCGCGGCGGGTTGCCGATCGCACGTCCATCATCCCGGCGGCGGGTTCATGACGGCAGGTTGAAACCTGCCGCTGGAACCGCGGGAAGTCCGCCTTCGCGGACTGCATACCGCCAGACCTTCCCGCCAAGCGAACGGTGAGCCGTCGGTGGCACAGCTACTTGCGGCTCGATAGATCCTCGCGTTGCCCGCTATACCCTGTCCCCTGTTCCCTGTCCCCTAGAACCCGTACATCCCCACGTCCGGCTCGCGGGCGTAGGCGCGGAAGGCTTCGTCGGGGCGGGGGTGCTCCTCCAGCTTGGCGCGCAGGCGGCGGAACGACATGCGCAGCATCCGCTCGCGCAGCACGTCGTCGGGCGGGGCGGCGGGAAGGAGCCAGGTGGGGTAGTACTTGTCGGTGGCGGGCTGCGCGCCGGTGTTGGCGATCCCGTCCGGCGGCGGGGCCACGCCCAGGCCGCTGCGCACCAGCTCGTAGGCGATCGCCGGGTCCAGCCCCTCCTCGCGCGCCACGTCGTACACCATCTCGGCCAGCTGCGGGCTCATCCCCGCGTCCTGCGCTTCGTCCACCACGTCCATGCGCCGCCGCAGCCGCTCGGCCTCGTCTTCCACCGCGGCCGCGTCGTCGTGGGCCAGCAGGCAGTCGGCGCTCCCGAAGTAGGTGTCCTCGCCGCGGCGGCGCCGGCGGCGCTCCCGGAATGCCTCCAGCGCACGTCCCGCGCGCTCCTCACGCTCCGCCATCGCCTGCTCGTCCCTGGTTTCGTCCGTGGTTTCCAACACACCCTCCCGTGTGCCTTTCCGCGACGCGCCCTGTGCCGCGCCGCTACACGCCAGACCCGCGGCTGCGCGCAAGCGGCGGACCAGCGGGATGGAAAGGGGTGCGCAGGTGCGGCGTGTGACCCGGCAGTAGAACCATGCGTACGAGATGGTGGCCGCAGACGCGACGGGATTCCACGTCGGGCGATCACAGCCACGGCCAACGCATCCGGCCGCGCACCGTCGCCCGTATCTCCATCACCCCCGACGATGAAGGCGACGCGCGAGACGCTGGGCCAGGGTGAGAGAGGGTGCCGTGGGGGGACGCGTGTCTACAGGTCGTGAGGGGAGAGCCCCTCGCACTTTTCGGCCAGCTTCGGACGCAGCGGGATGGCCTTCGGGAGAGGCCCGGTGGCGGCCGATGGAGGCGCGCGGAGGGTGGCGCGAACCCGCGGCAGGGCGGCAAACACCGCGTCAATCCTTGGGCCTGTACGGGGCACGATCCGTGCGTTGCCGCACCCCTTGCGCGGTCGGCCCCACCCCACCGGCCGCACGACGGGAATGGACGGATCCAGACCAGGACGGAGGGAGCAGGTGGCTGACACCGCCGCCGGCCCGCGCGGGCCGGGCGCATGGCCGTGGATCGCCGGGCTGATCGTGCTGGCGCTGCTGCTGTGGGGGATCACGCGCCTCCTCGACGAGCCCACGCCGGTGGTGGCCGAGCCCGTTCCCGCCGCCCCGCGCGCGCCGTAAGACGAAACGGTACCGGGCGTTGCGCCCCGATGCGGGGAAAAACCTCGCGTCTTGCGCGTCATAAGCCCGTCCCGATAAACGTTGTCACGAGCAGTGGCGGCCCGGACGCCCGCCCCTGCCCCCGGCAAAGGCGCCGGGCGTTCGGTTTCGGAGCGGTCCCATACACACCCTCGGTGGGATGGAAGGAGCACCGATGTCCCCCATGGTACGACGGTACGCGCGGCTCGCCGCCGCGGCGGCGGCCTTCGCGGCGCTGGCGGGGCCGCACTCCCTGGCCGCGCAGTACTTCGGACAGAACAAGGTGCAGTACCGCACCTTCGACTTCCGCGTGCTGCGCTCGCCGCACTTCGACCTCTACTTCTACCCCGAGGAAGAGGCCGCCACGCGCGACGCCAGCCGCATGGCCGAGCGCTGGTACGCGCGCCTGTCGCGCGTGCTCGACCACGAGTTCGAGGCGCGCCAGCCGGTGATCCTCTACGCCAACCACCCCGAGTTCCAGCAGACGTCGGCCCTGCAGGGCGACATCAGCGAGGGCACGGGCGGCGTGACCGAGGTGTTCAAGCAGCGCGTGATCCTCCCCTTCGCCGGCCCCTACACCGAGACCGACCACGTGCTGGGGCACGAGCTGGTGCACGCCTTCCAGTACGACATCACCGGGCTGGGGCGCGCCGGCGGCGGCCTGGAGGCGGCGGCCGCGCGCTTCAACGCGCCGCTCTGGTTCATCGAGGGGATGGCCGAGTACCTCTCCATCGGCCCGGTGGACCCCAACACCAGCATGTGGCTGCGCGACGCCGCGCTCACCAACACGCTTCCCAACGAGGCGCAGCTGGCCTACGACCCGCGCTTCTTCCCCTACCGCTGGGGGCAGGCGCTGTGGGCGTACGTGGGCGGGCGCTGGGGCGACGCGGCGATCGGGCAGATCCTGAAGCAGGTGGGGCAGGGGGTGCCGTACCAGGACGCCTTCGAGCGCATCCTGAACTCCGACCTGGACCAGATCATCGCCGACTGGCACGACTCGATCCGCCGCACCTACCTGCCGCTGCTCACCGTGCAGCGCGAGGCGCGCGAGAGCGCCACCCCGCTGGTGGTGAGCCGGGAGAAGATCGGCGGCTACAACGTGAGCCCCTCGGTGTCGCCCGACGGGAGCCAGTTCGCCTTCCTCTCCACCCGCAGCCAGCTCGACATCGAGCTGTTCCTGGCCGACGCGCGCACCGGCCACGTCACCCGGCGGCTGCTGAAGGGCACCGCGCTCGACTCGCACTTCGGCTCCCTGCGCTTCATCAACTCGGCCGGCGCCTGGTCGCCCGACAGCCGCCGCTTCGCCTTCAGCGCGCTGCGCAAGGCGCACGACGTGGTGGTGGTGATGGACGTGCAGAGCGGCCGCATCCTGCGCGAGTACGGCATCCCCGGGGTGGGCGAGATCAGCAACCCCACCTTCAGCGGCGACGGCAATACCGTGGTGGTGTCGGGGATCAAGGGCGGGATCAGCGATTTGTACGCGGTGGACCTGAACAGCGGGCAGACGCGGCAGCTCACCAACGACAAGCTCGCCCAGATGCAGCCGGCGTTCAGCCCCGACGGCCGCACCGTGGCCTACGTGACCGACGCGGGCACCGACGTGAACGCGATGACGTGGGGCAACTACCGGCTGGCGCTGATGGACTGGCCCAGCGGGCAGACGCGCGTGCTGGCGGGGACCGAGACGGGGAAGAACATCAACCCGCAGTGGACGCCCGACGGCCGCTCGATGTACTTCATCAGCGACCGCACCGGCATCCCCAACATCTACCGCGTGGGGATCGACGGCGGCGCGCTCACGCAGGTCACCAAGCTGTTCACCGGCGTCAGCGGCATCACCGGGCTCAGCCCGGCGATCTCGGCGGCGTCGCGCGCCGACCGGCTGGTGTTCACGGTGTACGAGCACAACTCGTACAACATCTACGCCATCGACAACCCGGCGCAGCTGGCGGGCACCGCGCCCGAAACGCCGCAGCTGGCGCAGAACGGCGAGCCGCTTCCGGCGCTCCTTCCGCCCAGCCCGCGGCCGGCCGAGCCGGCGTACAACCGCGTCTACGCGCTGATCCACGACCCGGCCTTCGGGCGCCCCGAGGCCGCGGCGCCGGCGGGGTACGCGGTGGCGCCGTACCGCACGCGGCTGTCGCTGGACTACCTGGGCCAGCCGCAGCTGGGGGTGGCCGCCAGCAGCGGGGCGTACGCGCGCGGCGGGGTGTACGGCGGCGTGGGCGGCATCTTCAGCGACGTGCTGGGCTACCACACCATCTATGGCACCGTGCAGGCGCAGGGGCAGCTCGACGAGATCGGCTTCAACCTGGTGTACCTGAACCAGCAGCACCGCTGGAACTGGGGCGCGGCGGTGCAGCGCGTCCCCTACATCGCGGGGGGGGTGGCGCAGGGCTACGACCAGAACGGCGACTTCCACAACCAGCTGGTGATCTACCGTTACTTCGACAACAGCGCCTACGGGATCGTGCAGTACCCGTTCAGCCGGGTGCAGCGGCTGGAACTGGCGGGCGGGGTGCGGCGCATCTCGCAGGACGTGCAGGTGCGCGACTGGACGTACTCGGGGAACGTGCTGGTCGACTACACCGAAGACAAGACGAGCCTGGGGAGCTGGAACCTGGGCGAGGCCACGGCGGCGCTGGTGTACGACAACGCCATCAACGGCTACACCAGCCCCATCGCCGGGCAGCGCTACCGCTTCGAGGTGGCGCCCACGCTGGGCGACCTGCAGTTCAACTCGGTCACCGCCGACTTCCGGCGCTACTTCCTGGTCCGCCCCGTCACCCTGGCCATCCGCGCGCTGCACTTCGGGCGCTACGGGCGCGACGAGGCGGTGCCCAGCGCGGTGTACCTGGGGTACCCGTCGCTGCTGCGCGGCTACAGCTACAACAGCGTGTACAACGGCTGCGTCGAGGAAGCGCAGAGCGCGGCGGGCGCGGGCGAAGACTGCGCGGTGTACGAGAACCTCTTCGGCTCGCGCGTGGCGGTGGGGAACCTGGAGCTGCGCCTGCCGCTGATCCGCAACACGGTGCGCGGCTCGGTGCAGGTGCCGCCGATCGAGGCCATCGCCTTCCTGGACGCGGGCGCCGCCTGGGGCAAGATCCAGCAGGGCGACGGCACCACCTTCACCACCATCACCACGCACCTGAACTTCGCGCGCGGGCCGCAGGACTCGATCAACGAGCGCGGCTTCATGACCAGCGGCGGCCTGGGCGCGCGCATGAACCTGTTCGGCTACGTGGTGATCGAGGCCGACTGGGTGCGGGCGTTCGAGCGCAACAAGTCGCAGTGGCAGTTCAGCTTCCAGCCGGGGTTCTGAGCTCCTCGGCAGGTTCGGCTGGATGAAGGTACGGAAGCGGGGGCGCGGCGAGCGTCCCCGCTTCCGTTCGGGCTCGATCCGGAGAAAGAGCTGGAGAGCTGGAACAGCGGGATCGGGGCGTGTCCCTCCGCTGCGCTCCGGGCCGGGCTGCGCGCGCGGTAGGCAATCCCTCACGCAAACCCGAACGCGTCGCCGCATTCCTCTCACGGATGAATCCGCGGCTCCGCGGCAACAACCGCCCAAAGTCCGCCTTCGTGGACTCCCACGGCGGCATCTCCTCGGAGTGCATGGAGCAGCCCCGCCCCCAACGCAGTTGAAGCCTCACGCTGTTTGTGAGGCTTTCCGTCGTTGTTGCTGCGGCTTCAGCCGCCGGTGCTCCTCCGCACCCCCGCACCCGTATCCTTTCCTCCTCCGCCATCCCGAAGCTATTATCCCGCCCATGCCCACCGAGCCGCTCCTCAACGACAGCAAGGAAGCCCGGCGCCGCGCCATCCTGGACAGCGCGGTGCGCGTGTTCGCCGAGAACGGGTTCTTCGCGGCCCGCATCCGCGACATCGCCGCAGGGGCGGGGGTGGCCGAGGGCACCATCTACCTGTACTTCGACGGCAAGGACGACCTGCTGCTCACCGCCTTCCGCGACAAGGTGGCCGAGTTCGTGGCGAGCGTGCGCGACGTGCTCCCCTCGCACGCGCCGTTCGAGGGGCGGCTGGCCCGCTTCATCGCGCTGCAGTTCGAAAGCATCCAGGCCGAGCCCGCGCTGGCCACCGTGCTGCTGCTGGAAAGCCGCCAGAGCAGCAAGTTCTACGGCGGCGCCGTGCGCGACGTGCTGCGCACCTACGCGCAGGCCATCGACGAACTGCTGGCCAGCGGCGTGCGCGACGGCGAGGTGCGCGACGACGTGGACATCCCCCTCGCCCGCCGCATGCTGATCGGCCTGCTGGAAGAGATCGAGCTCGAGTGGCTGCTGGGCGAGCGCTCGCGCCCGCTGGTCCCCCAGGCCCCCAAGGTGGCCGCCACCTTCTACCGCGGCCTCGACCGCTGACGGTCCCCGCGCTGGACCCAGCGGAACGGACGAGAAGAGGCGGCGTGCCCCCCGGCACGCCGCCTCCGCAGTTCCGTACTTCCGCACCCCCGCACCCCCGCACCTCACCGCGGTCAATCCATCTTCCGGATCATCGGCATCATCAGCTTGTAGACTTCGCCCACGTGCGCGCCCAGGCTGTGCCCGGCGGGGATGGTGCGCGCGCGGACGTTGGGCGTGCCGATACCCGAGCACACCGAGCGCCGGTCGTGGTCTCCGCCTATGCACAGCACGGGGAGGTCGGTCAGCCGGCGCACGGCGGGGAGCGTGGGATAGTGCGTCACGTCCGTCTCCGCGCCCACCCACTCCGCGGGCTTGAACTGGAACTCCGCGGTCTTCCAGAAGCCCAGCAGCACCACGCCCGCCAGGTGCCGCCGGTCGCCCTCGGGTAGCAGCTTGGTGATGATCGGCAGCACGTCGGCGCCGAACGAGTAGCCCACCAGCAGCACGCGCGGGCGGTGCCACTTCCGCTCGTACGCCCGCATCACCGCCGTCAGGTCGTCGGCCGCCACCGCAGGTGTGCGCGGCGTGCGGTAGTAGCGCAGCGAGTTCCAGCCGACCACCGGGTACCCCTCGGCCGCCAGCCGCTCGGCCAGTTCCTGGTCCAGCCGCGCCCACCCGCCGTCCGCGCTCAGCAGCACCACCAGCAGGTCGCCCTTCCCCCCGTCGCGCGCCGGCACCTCCACCAGCGGCAGCGAGCCCACCGACGCGCGCGGGGTGAAGTAGCCCCACTCGTACGCCAGCCGGTACGTGCGCAGCCCCGCCGCCGCGAGCACCGCCAGCACCAGCAGGGCAGTGGCGATCGGGCGCAGCCGGGATTTCGGCCTCGAGGACGCGCTGGCGGTCTCAGGCACGGGCGGTGACGGCGGCGGATGCGAAGCGTGGGTCATGCACGATCACGGGCGGACGGGGGATGAGCGGAAGACCCCACATGCGGCGGTGGTCCGGGCCGGGACCGCCGCCGCATCTGGTACCGTGTGGATGAGCGCCAGGGTCCGCTCAATCGACCAGGATCGGCTTCTCGGCGGGCTCCACGGGCGCGGGGATGCCGTGGGCGGCGCGGCTGCGGCTGCGGCCGTACAGGAAGTACACCGCCATCCCCAGCGCCAGCCAGGTGAACAGCCGCACCCAGGTGGGCAGCGGCAGCGACACCATCTGCGCCACGCAGGCCACGATGGAGATGATCGGCACCCAGGGCGTCCACGGGGTGCGGAAGGGGCGCTCCAGGTCGGGCCGCGCCTTCCGCAGCACCATCACCCCGATGCTCACCAGCACGAAGGCCAGCAGCGTGCCGATGCTCACCAGCTGGCTCAGCACACTGATGGGAAGGAGCCCCGCCGCGACCGACACCGCCACGCCGGTGAGGGCCGTGCTCACGTGCGGCGTGCGCCAGCGCGGGTGCACCCGGCCGAACGCGCCCGGCAGCAGCCCGTCGCGGCTCATGGTGAAGAAGATGCGCGTTTGCCCCAGCAGCGTGACCAGCATGGTGCTGAACAGCCCGAACAGCGCGCTGATCTTGATCACCGGGCTCAGCCAGGTGAGCCCGGTGCTGTCGATCCCCACCGCCAGCGGGTCGGGCACGTTCAGGCGGCTGTACGGCACGATCCCGATCAGCACGGTGGCCACCAGGATGTAGATCACCGTGCAGATGGCCAGCGACCCCAGGATGCCGACCGGCAGGTCGCGCTGCGGGTTCCTGGCCTCCTGCGCCGCGGTGCTCACCGCGTCGAAGCCCACGTAGGCGAAGAACATGATGGCCGCCGCGCGCATCACCCCGCTCCACCCGAACGCGCCGAACTCGCCCGTGTTGGGCGGCAGGAAGGGGGTGAGGTGGTCGCGCCGCACGTACGCCGCGCCCGCGGTGACGAAGACCAGGAGCACCGCCACCTTCAGCACCACCAGCGCGGTGTTGGTGTTGGCGCTCTCGCGGATGCCGATGGCCAGCAGCGCCGCCACCAGCAGCACGATGCACGCGGCCGGCAGGTTGAACACCCCGTGCGCGACGCCGCCGCCGGGAAGGGTGAGTACGACCTCGGGCGCGGCGGTGAGCCGCGGCGGCAGGCGTACCCCCAGGTCGTTCAGGAAGCTCACGAAGTACCCCGACCACCCCACCGCCACCGTGCTGGCCGAGAGCGCGTACTCCAGGATCAGGTCCCACCCGATGATCCAGGCGAAGATCTCGCCCGCCGTGGCGTAGGCGTAGGTGTACGCGCTTCCCGCGACGGGGATCATCGACGCCAGCTCGGCGTAGCACAGCCCCGCGAACGCGCACGCCAGCGCCGCGATCACCATGCTCACCACCAGCGCCGGCCCCGCGTGCTGCGACGCCGCCGTGCCGGTGAGCACGAAGATGCCGGTGCCGATCACCGACCCGATCCCCAGCGTGGTGAGGTGCACCGGGCCCAGCGACCGGCGCAGCGTGCCCCGCCCCGCCTCGTCCTGCAGCTCGGCGATCGACTTCCGCGTGAAAAGGCCCATCCCGCCGCCTCCGTGCTCCGGTTGAACGCGCGCGGGCCACACAGAGCGGCCCGGTGTCTCAACCGGAGTCTACGGAGCGCGAGCGGGACGGCGGTTTCGCTGGCGTACGGAAGTTGTAAGGGTGTCGCGAAACGGTCAGGGTCGGCCCAGCAGCATCTCCTCGGCCCAGCTGCCGTAGCGGGTCACGTCGCTGAAGAGCTCACGTCCTTCGTCCAGCGTGTAGTACTTCCCGCCGTACGAGACCTCGCTCTTTGCGTTCAGCACGCGCTTGAGCCGCCGCAGCTGCGCGTCGTCGGCGCGCTGCCCCAGCGCGTGCACCAGCACCTCGGCCGCGCGCGTGTGGTCGCCGTCCACCGACTTCAAGCCGCGATAGGCGATGGTGAGCGCGTCGGTGTACGCGATCGCCGCATGCACGCAAATGATCCCCAGCCCATTCCCGTAGCGCGGCTCGGCGATGGTGTCCAGGCCCCGCGCGGTGTCGAGCAGCGAGCGCGCGATGGCCTGGTAGCCGATGGCGCGCGAGCGCTCCTCCTGTTTCGTCTGTCCCAGTCTCATCCCGTCCTCCCCACCATTTCATGGAGTGATCCGCCGAGCAGCACCCGCCCCTCGGCTTCGATGTTGTGGAGGAGGGGGTCGCCCGCCCGATAGCGCCGCCGCAGCCGGGGCAGCGCCATCACCAGCGGTGACAGCCGCACGCCGAGCGTGCGTTCCGCGCGCTCGGCAACCTCTTGCAGTGCGTCGTTCACCCGGGGCTCGTACCGGGCGCTCTCGGCCACTACCAGCAGGTCCACGTCGCTGTCCGGGCGGGCCTCCCCTCTCGCCACACTCCCGAACAATACAACAAAGTGGACACGAACCAGCAAGTCTTTCGTTTCAAGTTGTTGGCGCACAACGTCCCTAAGCGCACTCACGCGGGCCTGTTCCGCTTCGAACAGAGCGCGGATGGCGGGCACCAGGCGGTGCTCGCGGTTCACGCGGTACAGGCGCGCCCCCCGGATTCGCTCCTCGCTCAGGATGCCGAGCTGGGCCAGTTGGATCAGCGCCTGCTGCGCCCCGCTCTGCGAGCGCACTCCCGCCAGCTCGCGCGCCTCGCGCCCCGACACCGCGCCGGTGAGCGGAAGCACCGCGCGAAGGATGCGCACCTTGGCGGTGGAGCCGAAGACCGCGTTCAGCACGTCGTTCAGCATGGCTGCGGAGGCGGGTGAATCGGACAGGTGGACTGAATCAAGGCCATGTGGACCAAATTTGGTCCACGTGATCCGAATTTAGTCTCCTCTGCGGGATTCTACAACGTCCGCGGTTCGACGGATGTGGGCGAAGAGAAAGGTTTCCAGGTGTCGGAGGGAGAACAGCGGTGAACAGCGCGCGGTTCCGGAATTGCCGTGGCGCCCGCGTCGGGGATCAGAGCGCGATCCGGTAGCCGGCTTTCCAGACGGTGACGATATGGCGGGGGTCGGCGGGGTCGTCCTCGAGCTTGCGGCGCAGCTGGGCCACGTGCATGTCCACGGTGCGGGTCATCACGGCGGCCCGGTGGCCCCACACCTCGGCCAGCAGCTCCAGCCGCCCGGCCACGGTGCCCCTGCGCCGCACCAGCGCCATCAGCAGGTCGAACTCCTTGGGCGTCAGCTGCACCTCTTCGCCGCGGCGGCGCACGATGCGCGCGGCGGGGCTCACCTCGATGTCGCCGATGCTGAGCGAGGCGGGGGCGGGCGCCGCTTCGGCCGCGGGGGCGCGGCTCACCCGGCGCAGCAGCGCGCCCACGCGGGCCAGCAGCTCCAGCAGGCCGAACGGCTTGGTCACGTAGTCGTCGGCGCCCAGGCGAAAGCCCAGCACCTTGTCGCTCTCGGCGCCGCGCGCGGTCAGGATCAGCACCGGCACCTCGCACCCTTCCTCGCGCAGGGTCTTGAGCACGCGGTAGCCGTCCATCCCGGGGAGCATCAGGTCCAGGATCACCAGGTCGGGCGGGTGGGCGCGCGCCAGGCGCAGCCCCTCGGCGCCGTCACGGGCCACGCCCACCTGGTGCCCCTCCAGCTCCAGGCTGGCGGTGAGCCCGTAGGCCAGGTTGGCGTTGTCTTCCACCACCAGGATGCGGCTCATCGCGCCACCGCCGAAGCGGGGGCCGCCGCGGCGGCCGGGGACCGTTCGCCGGGCGGGCCGGCGTGCATGGCGTAGGGCAGCTCGATCCAGAAGCGCGCGCCGCCGCCGGGCACCTCGCCCACACCCACGCGGCCGCCGTGCAGCTCCACCAGGTCCTTCACCACCGCCAGCCCGATCCCGCTGCCGCCGGTGGCGCCCTCGGCGTCGCGGGCCAGGCGGCGGTAGGGCTCCCACACCGTGCGCCGGTCTTCCCACGGCACGCCGGGGCCGCGGTCGTCCACGGCCACGCGCAGCGCCAGCCCGCGCAGCTCGGCGCGCACCCGCACCGTCTGCCCGGGCGGGCCGTACTTCACCGCGTTGTCCAGCAGGTTCAGCATCACCTGGCGCAGCGCGTCGGGGTCGGCGCGCACCAGCACGCCCTCGTCGGCCTCCACCGAGAAGGTGACGCTCTTCTCGCGCGCCAGCGGGGCGAACGCGTCCACGATCTCGCGCAGCAGGGGGGCGATCAAGAGCGGGTTGGGCTGCACGCGCCCGGCGCCGCGCTGAGCGCGCGAGAAGTGGAGGATGTTCTCCACCAGCCAGCTGAGCCGCCGCGCCTCTTCGGCGATGATGCGCACCGAGCGCGAGCGCTGGTCCGGCGCGGCGAGCCGCCCCGAGTCGAGCAGGTCGCTGAACAGGCGGATCTGCGCCAGCGGGGTGCGCAGCTCGTGGCTGACGCCCGAGACGAAGTCGTCGCGCAGCCGCACCAGCTCCTGCTGGCGGCGCAGCTGCACGATGGCCACGCACACCAGCGCCAGCGTAAGGCCGAACACGGTGAGCAGCAGCGGGAGCCGCGAACGCGGCCCCTGCGGCGGCGCGCCCACCACCAGGTCCGGCCGCACCGACACCTGCGAGGTGAGGCCGGCGAAGAGCCCGTCCAGCCGCTCGGCCACGTTGCCACGCGCCAGCGGCTCGGGCGGATAGGCGCCGATCTTGGCGTCGACCCACGCGCCCTGCGCGGCGCCGTGCGCGGCGATCGAGCTCCACACCGCCGCGCCGTCGCGCCGCAGCAGCGCGGCGGTCACCGCCCCCGCGCCCCCCGCGCGTCGCGCATCGGGAAGGAGCGCGCCCCCGGCGTACGCCTGTCCGTACGCCCGGGCGGCGGCCGGCGCCGCATCCACCGCGAACCCTTCGGCGTGCCGCTCGCCCCGCGTCGCCGTCAGCCGGTAGACCAGCAGGTAGGGCGCGCCGCCCACCTCCACCGCGCCCAGCTGCACGTCCCCCGCCGCGGAAGCCGCGCCCCGAGCGACGAATCCGCCCGGCTGAGAACCGGGTGCCAGGAGACGCAGCCATCCGTCGAGCGCCGGAGACGATGCGGCCACCTCCACCGGCGCGCGCGGGTCGGTGCTGAAGCGGAACGCGCCCCGCACCGCGCCTGGGCACCGGCACCACGCCGCCACCGCCCGCTCCGCGCGCGCGGAGAGGTCGGACACGGAGGCCGACGCCGACAGAGCGCCGGGGGCGTCGCCCGCGTCCGGGAGCGCGGCGGCCCCGGCGGCGGCGAGCCCCGCGCGCAGCGCCGCGTCGGCGCGGCGGGCCAGCTCCCAGCTGGCGAACGAGGCGTAGCCGCGCAGCGCACGGTCGGTGGAGCGCGCCTCGGAGCGCGCCGCGTCTACCGCCTGGTACGCCAGCACGGTGGACAGGCCCAGCAGCACCAGCAGCAGCCCCACCAGGAAGGCGGAGCCGGGGGCCATCTGCTGCTGGCGGCGGAGCGGGCGCATGCGCAGCGGGGAGCGAGGTGCGTGGCGACGGGACTGCTTCACCCGAATGGTACATCCAAGGGCGCCGAACGGGCCAGCGGTGGGTGTAAGGGATTGGTAAAACCCGCCGGGACGACGCCGCGTTCCAGCGATTCCGCGCATCGGCCGTGCACCGGAACGTGATGCCACGTATCGTCCGCGGCTGCCGCGCGGTAGATTGCGGCCCGCCCGCGCACGGCGCAGGAACGGCCCGCCGGCACCGCCGCCCGCGGGCCGCCGTCCATCCCCGAAACCGCTTTTTGAAACTTGCCGCGCCGTTCCGGCGTGGAGCATGCGTGTTTCCGCCGTTCAGAGCCCCACCCGACCAGGCCCGAGACCGGAACCGTGACCGATCCCTCACCACCGCCCGTGGACCGCAGGACCTATGCGGCCGATCCCCCTCCGTCCCTGGAGGAGGCGGATTTCGAGCCCCGCTGGGAGCAGGAGGTGGCCCAGGTCGAGGAGGAATCGAAGAAGGCGGGCCCGCTCAAGTGGCTGCGCTGGCTGGTGGTGCTGGCGCTGCTGGGGCTGGCGGTGCACCTGATCATCCCGCAGCTGGGCAGCCTGCAGGATTCGGCGAAGGTGCTCAAGACGATGAAGCCGTGGGCCGTGGGGCTCGCCATCCTCTCCGAGATGCTGAGCTACGTGGCGCTGGGGTACATGATGAAGCGCATCGTGGGCCTCACCGGGCAGCACCTTTCGCTGCATCGCGCCTTCGGCGTCACGCTGGCGGCGGGGAGCGTGGGGCTGGTGGCGGGCGGGCTGGTGGGGATCGGCGGGTCGAGCTTCCGCTGGCTGAGGGACGCGGGGATCCGCGCCGAGGGCGCGCTGCTGGCCGGGTGGCTCCCCACGCTGCTGAACGCCACCACCATCGGCGCCTTCGCGATGATCGGGATGGTCGAGCTGGTGCTGCTGCAGCGGCTGTCCACCGCGCTGTGGATCGCGTTCGCGCTGTCCATGGGGTTCCTGATCACCATCGGCGGGGCGGTGTTCTGGGCGTCGGGGCACCGCGACGCGGCCAAGAAGATCCTGTGCCGCTGGCAGGAGAAGTGGGCGCGCTTCCGCAAGAAGGAGCCGCACCCCGAGCAGCTGATGGCCACGGTGGACCGGCTGTTCGACGCGTTCCACATCCTCAAGACGCGCGGCTGGAAGGCGCCCGTGGCCGGCGCGGCGATCGGCGTGGTGCTGGACATGGGCGCCATGTTCTGGCTGTACGTGGCCGCGCGCAACCTGGTGACGCCGGGAAAGCTGCTGAGTGGCTACGCGCTGCCGCTGCTGATCGGCAAGGTGGCGGTGATCCCGGGCGGCATCGGGGTGGTGGAGGGGGCGATGGTGGCGCTGTACCACGGCTTCGGGGTGCCCACGGCCACGGCGGTGCTGGTGGTGCTGGCCTACCGCGTGATCGCCTTCTGGATGCCCAACCTGCTGGGGTTCTGCATCATCCCGCTCCTGCAGATCCCCACCCGCCGCACCGGGCAGGATCTTCCGCGCCCCGGCGGGCGGCGGCGCACCGACCCGGCGGCGTAGCGGAACGTCCGAAGCTTCTCGCTCGGGCCTGAAGTCACGCAACAGCGGGTCACACGGAGGAACGAAGTGCAACGGAGGAACGGAGAACTGCGACATGGTTCTCCCTTCCTCTGTTCTTCTGCGATCTCCCGTGCGACCTTGTGCCGTTCCAGCCTCAGCCGCGGCTCTCGCGCTCGCTGTCCAGGTGCGCCATCTGGGCGGCGGCGTAGCGCTCGCCGGCGGCGGCGCCTCTGGGGACGGCGCGCTCGATGGCGGCCAGGTCGCCGGGCGTGATCACCGGCGACGGGCTGAAGGTGCTCGATGCCCTGCGGGAGCGCATCGACGCCGCCCTGGCCGAGCGCTTCGGCCGCCTGGGCGAAGCCGTGATGCGCACGCTGATCGGCCTGCTGGAGCGGCTGCGGGACTGACGCCCCGACGGGCGTGCGCAGCCGCATCGCGCAAAACGAAGGAGCGCCGGTCCCGTGCGGGATCGGCGCTCCTTGTGCGCGTGGGCCGTCGACGGACGTCACGCCGCGGCGGTCACCTCGTGAGCGACGCCGGCGCGGCGGCGGAGCTTCTGGGTGAGGTCGGCGATCAGCACCTGGGCGAAGGCCAGCGGCACCAGGCGGCTGTCGTTGCCGTCCTCGTCCATGAAGCAGCCCAGCTGCGCGGGGGTGAAGGACTCGGGGAAGCGCTCGGCCGCCCATTCGTCCACCAGCTGGGCCGGAAGGCCGGCGTCCACCTGCACCACCAGGGCGTCGCCGTCTTCGTCGAACGCCACGTGGCCGTCGAAGCGGTGCGCGATCCCGTTGCTGCGCACGGCCTCGGCGGCGTTGCGGCGCAGCAGCAGGGTGGCGCGCACCTCGCTGTCGGGCGCGTCCCACTCGGGGATCTCGTAGCGCACCACCAGGTCGGCGCGGTCGGCCTGCGGCAGCACGTATTCCTTGCTGTCCAGCAGGTGCTTGGCGATGTACTTGAGCACGTCGGCTTCGGTGTAGCCGCGGGTCTTCACGTCGCGCCGCAGCTTCCAGCGAAAGAGCAGCTCGGGCTCGGGCTGCAGGAACACCGCCAGGTCGTAGGCGGAGCGCAGCTCGTCGGTGGGAAAGCCCAGCAGGCCGCGCACGAGCACCACCTCGTTGGGCTCCACCGTGCGCAGGGCGCCGAAGCTGCCGTCGCTGTGGTCGTACCCGCGGTTGCGCACGGGGCGGCCGCGGGCCAGCAGCTGCAGGTGCTCCTGCATCAGCGGGAAGTTGTGCACGCTGGGGTTCAGCGCGGTCACCCCCAGCTCGGTGCGCTCGGCGCGCGTGTGCCGGTGGTAGTCGTCCAGCTCCAGCGTGCTCACCTTCTCCGGCCCGATCAGCGCCGCGACGCCTGCCGCCACGGTGCTCTTGCCGCTGCCCGAGTCGCCTACGATCCCCAGCAGAAAGGGGAGATGGCCCAACCCGGGGAAGGGAACGCCGCTCATTCCGCGGCGGCCGCGGAGCGCGGCGTGCGGTCGTGGGTCATGAAGACCTCCCATTTGATGAACAGTCGATATTAGCGCCTTGCTGTCCGTTGCGAAAGAAATGTGTGGTTAGCGGGGGATGAAGGGGACAATGCGCGTCGTGGACGGGACGGGGCGCGGCCAGATCGGGTGCGGGGGTGCGGAGGTGCGGGGGTGCGGAGGTGGACTTCAGGAGCTTCCGCGCCCGTGCGGCGTCTCGCGGCGCGATGTAGCTTGTGCCGTTGAAGTCCGCGCAGGAGGACTGCGTGCCGTTGTAGCCGCGAGTTCACTCGCAAACTTGCACGGCACTCGCGCCGATCCGTGCTTCCCACGGTCGATCGGCGGAACGGCATCCGCTGACCCGGCCTCGTTCGGCCGGCGAAGATCGCGATTGGGCTCTCACGGAGGGACGGAGGCACGGAAACAGCACTCCATTCCGCGGCTCCTCCGCTGTTTCCGTGTTCCGTTCCTCCGTGAGAGACCCGGCTGTTTGCGGACCCTCGGGCGAACCCGGCAGGTTTCCTCGTATCGATCATCACGATGTCCAGCTACTGCGACGTTGCGCCCGGGCATGAGTGGCACGGGCCGTATCACGACCACGAGTACGGCTTTCCGCTCGCCAGCGACGACGAGCTGCTGGAGCGGCTTGCGCTGGAGATCAACCAGGCCGGGCTCAGCTGGCTCACCATCCTCAAGAAGCGCGACGCCTTCCGCCGCGCCTTCCACGGCTTCCGCGTGGACAGGGTGGCCGCGTACGGCGACGCCGACCGCGAGCGGCTGCTGGCCGACACCGGCATCATCCGCAACCGGCTGAAGATCGACGCGGTGATCGACAACGCGCGCCGCATCCAGCAACTGCGCCAGGAGCACGGCTCGTTCGCGGGGTGGCTCGACGCGCACCACCCGCTCAGCAAGGACGAGTGGGTGAAGCTGTTCAAGCGCACCTTCCGCTTCACCGGCGGCGAGATCGTGGGCGAGTTCCTGATGAGCACCGGCTACCTGCCCGGCGCGCACCGGGCGGACTGCCCCGTGCAGGCGCGCATCCTGGCCGCCGGCCCGGCGTGGGCGCGCACGGCCGCCGCCGCGGTCTGACGATTCCGACGGGAGAGACGACGATGGGCGCGTGGGGAACGGGCGTGTTCGACAACGACGACGCGCTGGACTGGTTCGACGCGCTGGAGCGGCGCGGCGCCGACGCCGTGCTGGTGGCGCTGGAGACGGTGCCCGAGGAAGACGATTTCATCGAGGCGCCGCAGGCCAGCGAGGCCCTCGCCGCCGCCGAGATCGTGGCCGCCGCGAAAGGCCATCCCGCCGCCGGCCTCCCCGGCGAGGCCACCGACTGGGTGCAGGCCCACGCCGCCGAGATCGGCGACGAGCTGGTCCCCCTCGCCATCGACGCCGTCACCCGCATCCGCACCGACTCGGAGCTGAAGGACCTGTGGGAGGAGGGTGACAGCGCGCAGGAGTGGCTGGCGGTGGTGGATGACCTGCTCGGGCGGCTGCGGGGGTGACATCACTCGACCGCGTTCACCCCGCACAATCCGGGTGGAAGTTTGCGACTGAAGTCGCAAATTCCCACGCGAATCGACGCGAATCGGAGAAAATCTGCGTACCGGCCGTTACTTCGTCTCGATCCAGCTCGTCCCCACGCCGCCTTCCACGCGCAGGGGAACGTCGAGCACCGCCGCGTTCTCCATCCGGTCGCGCACCAGCTCCCGGACGTCCTCCACCTTGTCGGCCGGTGTCTCGAAGAGGAGCTCGTCGTGCACCTGCAGGAGCATCCTGGTGCCGTCGTTGCGGGCCTCCAGGTCGTTCTGGATGCGGATCATGGCGATCTTGATCAGGTCCGCCGCGGTGCCCTGGATCGGCGCGTTGGTGGCCGCGCGCTCGCCGAACGAGCGGATGTTGAAGTTGCGCGCGTTGATCTCGGGAATGTAGCGGCGGCGGCCGGTGAGCGTCTCGACGTATCCCGTTTGCCGCGCTTTCTCCATCTGCTCGTCCAGGTAGCGCCGCACGCCGGGGAAGCGCTGGAAGTACTGCTCGATGAACTCCTTGGCCTCGGCGGTGCTCATCCCCAGCTTCTGCCCCAGCGCGAACGGGCCGATGCCGTAGATCACGGCGAAGTTCACCGTCTTGGCCCGGTCGCGCATCTCCCGGGTCACCTGGTCGGCCGGCACGCCGAAGATGATCCTCGCGGTCTGGCGGTGGATGTCCACGCCGGCGCGGAACGCCTCCACGAACGCCTCGTCGCCCGAGTAGTGCGCCAGGATGCGCAGCTCGATCTGCGAGTAGTCGGCCGTCACGAAGCGGTTTCCCTCGGCCGGGATGAAGCCGCGGCGGATCTCGGCGCCCATCTCGGTGCGGATCGGGATGTTCTGCAGGTTGGGGTCGCTCGACGCCAGCCGCCCCGTGGCCGCCACCGTCTGGTTGAACGAGGTGTGGATGCGCCCCGTTTCCGGATTGACGGACTTGGGCAGCGCGTCCACGTAGGTGCCGCGCAGCTTCTCGATCTGCCGGTACTGCATCAGCAGCGTGGGGAGCTCGTGCCCCTGGCTCGCCAGCTCCTGCAGCACGTCCACGTCGGTCGACGCGCCTGTCTTGGTCTTCTTGATGACGGGCAGCCCCAGCTTGCCGAACAGGATCTCGCGCAGCTGCGGGGTGCTGCCGATGTTGAACTCCTGCCCGGCGGCTGCGTGGATCTGCGCCTCCAGGTCGCGCAGCTGGACGCGCATCTCCACCCCCATCCGCTCGAAGAACGCCTCGTCGATGCGGATGCCGTTCCACTCCATCTCGGCCAGCACGCGCACCAGCGGCATCTCGATCTCGCGGAAGAGCGGCTCCAGGTGCAGCCGCTCGATCTCGGGGGCGAAGCGCTCGTGCAGGCGCAGGGTGATGTCGGCGTCTTCGCAGGCGTACTCGGCCGCGCGGCTGAGTTCCACCTCGGCGAACTCGACCTGCGCCTTCCCCTTCCCGGTCACGTCCTCGTAGTGGATGGTCTTGTGTTCCAGGTGCTGGAGGGCCAGCGAGTCCATCCCGTGCTCGCGGCGGCCGGGCTCCAGCAGGTAGCTGGCCACCATGGTGTCGAAGTCGATCCCCTGCAGCGCGATCCCCGCGCGGCGGAAGACCAGGAAGTCGTACTTCAGGTTCTGCCCGATCTTGCGGACCGCCGGGTCCTCGAGCATCGCCACCAGTTCGCGCAGCTCGGGGCTGTCGAGCGGCGGCAGGTTCCTGGGCTCGGGGGCGGCGCCGCGGCGCTGCTCGGGAGATGGATCGCCCTCGCCGCCCAGCAGGTCGCCCTGCGCGGGGCGGGGTAGGCGGTGCTTGAAGGGAAGGTAGAACGCCTCGAGCGGCTTGAGCGAGAGCGAGATGCCGCACAGCTCCGCGCGCATCGGGTCGGTGCTGCTGGTCTCGGTGTCGACCGAGACGAAGCCCTGCGCGCGGATGCGCTCCACCAGCGCGTGCACGCCGGCCGGGGTGTCGACCAGGTGGTATTCGGTGGGGAGCCGTTCCTTGCCGGCCTTCTCCTCCTCGTCGGGCGCGTAGTCGCGCGCCAGCGAGTTGAACTCGAGGTCCAGGAAGAGCTCGCGCAGCCGCGGCCGGTCGGGCTTGTCGATCTTGAGCGCCTCCAGGTCCAGCGGCACCGGCAGGTCGCTGCGGATGGTGACCAGCTGCTTGGAGAGGAGCGCGTCGGCACCGAACGCCTGCAGCGCCTCGCGCGGGCGCTTGGCCTTGATGTCGGCGGCGTGGGCCAGGATCTGTTCGATCGGGCCGTACTCCTCGATCAGCTGCACGGCGGTCTTGGGGCCGATGCCGGGCACGCCGGGCACGTTGTCGCTGGCGTCGCCGATCAGCCCCAGGTAATCCACCACGCGCTCGGGGGGCACGCCCAGCCGCTCGTTGGCGTTGCGCGTGTCCACCCACTCCTCCTCCACCGCGCCCGGTCCGCCGCGGCCGGGGTTCAGCAGGCAGACGTGCGGGCGGATCAGCTGGTAGAAGTCCTTGTCGCCGCTGATGATGACGGTCTCCAGCCCGGCCTCGAGCGCCTGCGCGGCCAGGGTGCCGATCACGTCGTCGGCCTCGTACCCCTCCAGCTCCAGCACGGGCACGCGGAAGGCGGTGACGATGTCGCGCACGCGCGGGAGCGACGCCTTCAGCTCGTCGGGCATCTTCTCGCGCGTGGCCTTGTACTCGGGGTAGACGATGTGGCGGTCGCTCATCCCGGCGTCGAACACCATCCCCAGGTAGTCGGGCTCGTGCTGCTCGATCACCTTCTTCAGGAACCGCGTGACGCCGAACGCGGCCGAGGTGTTCTCGCCCTTGCTGGACATCAGCGGGCGGCTGACCAGCGCGAAGAAGGCGCGGTAGATCAGCGCGTAGCCGTCGATCAGGTAAAGGCGCGGGCGGGTCTTTTCGGGCTTGTCCACGTGCGTTCAGCCATACGGTTGCCGGGTGTGCGAAACGGGGGCGGAATCTACCTTCCAACCTTATCTCCGGCAAAGCGGATGACGGCGGGCGGGCGGTGGGCCGACGGTTCCGGGGATTCGAGAGGATGCGAGTCGACCCGCCGCGACTTCTTTCAGCCGCAAGCTCGCACCGGGATTCGATCGTCCGACGACACCCACGCCGTATCTCGATCCCGTACATCGACCAGTTTCTCTACACCTCAACGACGGTCACGAGATAGGGTGTCGGGTCACATAAGTGCCTGTCGATCAGGTAGATAGGTGGATGCGGGCGATTGGCCCGGAGCCTGCCTTGGTGGCTCCGCGCAGCTTCGATCCACCCAGCACCCGAACGGCCCCGACGCGACCCATGTTCCCCCGCATCCCCACCATGTACTCGCGCAACATCCGCCCGCGGCGGCCGCACCTGGACGCGCCCGAGCCGCAGGCCGGCGGCACGGAGGCGCAGCCGAGCCCCAGCGGGCGCGAGCGGATCACCCCCGGCGGGCTGGTGACGTTCATCAACCGCGAGTTGCAGTCGCTGCCGCAGTGCCAGGGGCTGCGCGTGCGCGCCGGCGCGTGGGAGCTGGACACGCTGGGCGACGGCTGCAACTGGTCGGAGAGCAGCCTTGCGATCCGCGTGTCGGGGGTGGTGACGCGCAGCGCGCTGGACGAGTTGCGGCGCACCATCAACGTCGCGCGTAATCGCTTCGACGTATGCACGCCCGAGGCATACCTGGGCTGACGCGATCGGAACGGTTCTTCACGCGGGGTCAGCGGAGTCACATCCGCCGGGACAGCGGAGCGATTCAACCCCCTGGCTCCGCTGGCCCCGTGTGAAACGAGAACCGCCGGCCCGGATCGCTCCGGGCCGGCGGTCCTGTTGAGCAAGGGTGTCACGCCGCCTGGATCGAGTCGGTGCTGCACCCGGCGCTCGGGCCGAAGCAGTCTTCGGCGAGCAGCGACAGGCAGTAGCATACCTCGTCGGTGGTGTCGCCGCCCAGCGCGGCGGCGCGCTGCTGCGGCGTGGGCTCGAAGGTGGTGACGGTGACGGCGTCGGGGTCCAGCGCGAGCTTCTGCATGGCGTCCTCCCTGGTGTGCGTGCGGTGGCGGATCGGTGCGGGCTAGCGGGTGCAGCCCAGCATGGTGCAGGTGTCGTCGGTGGGGCACATCTTGATGCAGGTGTCTTCCCACGTTCCGGGCTCGGTGTCGATCGTGGGCTCCGAGGCCATCAGCGCGTACGACGGCTGCGTTTCGGCGCCGCCGACGTCGAACGTGTCCACCAGCAGGGTATCGATCAGCAGCTTGTTCACGGCCATGGGCGTCCTTCCTGTACCGGTGATGGATGCGAGGTGAGCGACGAAGTATCGCCGGAGTGGACGCATCCATCAAGTGAATAGGTGCGGGAAAGGATTGTTGACGAGGGCGATCTTCGGACGAGAAGGGATCTTCGGCGGTTGAAGTCCGCGAAGGCGGACTGTGTGCCGTGGTAGCCGCGACTTCTACAGTCGCACCCCGCCGTCCCTCCGGGTGACAGCGGGTCAGCTCACCACGATCCCGTCCAGCGCCGCGCGGATCGACGCCGTGAGCTTCTCCGCCAGGTCGGCCACGAAGGGCTGCTGCAGGATGGTGCCGTGGCTGCCGCCCACGCGGTGCACGGTGGCGCCGCCCAGCGCGCGGCGGGTCCAGAACTCCACCGCGCCGTCCTGCGGCACCGCTCGGTCGCTGGCGGCGGTGCGCACGTAGGTGAGGTGGCCCTCGTACGGCGGCGGATCGTAGCCCACCAGCGCGCCCAGGTTGGCGCGGCGCACCCGGGTGAGGGTGAGGATCTCGTCCACGCGCGACAGCGGGAGCTGACGCGGCGAGTCGACCTGCTTCACCGCCTCCACCGCCTGCTCGCGGTGCGGGAGCCGGCCGATGCGCTCCACGCGCACCAGCGACGCCAGCCCCCAGCCCACCAGGTCGGCCACGATGCGCTGGAGAACGCGCGCGTGGTCCAGCAACTCGGCGCGGTCCTGCCTGGGGTGCGGCACGCCGGTGTCCAGCAGCGCGACCAGGCCCACCTCGGCGCCGGACTCGCGCAGCTGGCGCCCCATCTCCCACGCCACCATCCCCCCGAAGCTCCACCCGCCCAGCAGGTACGGCCCCTCGGGGTGCAGCCGGCGGACCGCGTCGATGAAGAAGGCGGCGATCTCCTGCGCCGTCGCCAGCGGCGCCTGCCCGTCGTCGATGCCGCGCGCCTGCAGGCCGTAGACGGGCTGGTCGCCCTCCATCAGCCCGGCCAGGGGGTGATAGCACACCACGTGGCCGCCGCCGGGGGGCGCCAGGAAGAGCGGCGGCAGCCCACCGTGCGGCTGCAGCGGGATCAGCGGGGGGTGCACGGCGGCGCGCTCGCCCGCCATCACCCGCGCCAGGCCGGCCACGGTGGGCGCGCGGAGGAGCGCGGCCAGCGGCAGGTCGCGCCCCATCTCGCTCCGCACGCGCGCCACCAGCCGCGACGCGGTGATGGAGTTGCCGCCCAGGTCGAAGAAGTCGTCGTGGATCCCCACGCGCGGCAGCGACAGCGCGTCGGCCCAGATCGCGGCCAGCTGCGCCTCGGCCGGCGAGCGCGGCTGCGTGGCGATGCCGATGGACGCCGCCTCGGCGGGCGGATCGGCCAGCGCGCGGCGGTCGACCTTGCCGCCCGAGCTCCGCGGGAGCGCGTCCACCCAGGCGAAGGCGGCGGGGACCATCGCCTCGGGGAGGAGGCCGCGCAGATGCTCGCGCAGCCCGGGCGCGGCGGGGCGCACGTCGTCCGCGGCCACCAGCCAGGCGACCAGACGGAGGCCGCCCCCCGCGTCGGGCCGCGCGTCCACCGCGGCCGCGGCGACGGCCGGGTGCGTGGCGAGCGCCGCTTCCACTTCGGCCGTCTCGATGCGGACGCCGCGCACCTTCACCTGCGCGTCGGCGCGGCCCAGGTGCTCCAGCGTGCCGTCGTCCAGCCAGCGCGCCACGTCCAGCGTGCGGTACATCCGCGACCCCGGCGCGCCCCACGGGTCGGGGACGAAGCGCTCGGCGGTGAGCGCGGGCCGGCCCGAATAGCCGCGCGCCAGCCCCGCGCCCGCCAGCCACATCTCGCCGGGCACGCCGACGGGGGCGGGGCGAAGCTCGCCGTCCAGCACGTACGCGCGGCCGTTGGCGAGCGGCGCGCCGACGGACATCCGCCGCACGTCGCGGGGCACCTCCCAGGCGGTGGAGTAGGTGGTATCCTCCGTCGGTCCGTAGACGTCGATCACCCGCCGCACGGCCGCCCCTGCGTGGAGCTCGCGCGCCAGCTGCGGCGGCACCGGCTCGCCGCCGGTCATCCAGACGCGCACGGTGGGCGGCAGCCGGTTCTCGCGCAGCAGCTCCGCCGCGATCGACGGAACCACGAACGCCAGCCGCGGCGCGCGCCCGGCCGGCACCGGCTCCATCTGCCCGCCGGTGAGGACGATGGTGCCGCCCCAGCCCAGCGTGCCGCAAATCTCCATCAGCAGCGGGTCGAAGGTGACGGAGGTCCACGCCAGCACGCTGCTCCGATCGTCTTCATCCACCGCCTGGCGGATCCAGTCGATCAACGCCACGCCGCCGCGGTGCTGCAGCTCCACCCCCTTGGGGCCGCCGGTGCTCCCCGAGGTGGTGATGACGTACGCCAGGCTCTCGGGAGTCGCCCCGCTCTCCACGTCTTCCACGCCCTCGCCGGACAGGTCGGCGCGGTCGAGCACGATCGTGAGCAACCCCGCCTCGCCCAGCGTGTCGCGCGACGCGGAGTCGGTCAGCACGGCCGTCGCCCCGGCGCCGCGCAGCACGGCGGCGGCGCGGGCGGGGGGATACGCCGGGTCGACGGGTACGCAGGCGGCGCCCGCCTTCAGCACGCCCAGCAGCGCGGCCACCAGCTCCGGCGTGCGTTGCATGCAGACGCCCACGCGCGTCTCGGGCCTCGCGCCCAGGCGCCGCAGCCGCCGGGCGATGCGGTTGGCGCGCGCGTTCAGCTCGCCGTAGGTGACGTCGGTCGCCTCGCCGAACGCCACGGCGACGGCGGAGGGACGCTCGCGCGCCTGCCGCTCGAACAGGTGGTGGATGCAGCCGCCGGGGAACGGGCGCTCCGTGCGGTTCCACTCGACGGTGACGCGGCGGATCTCGTCCACGTCCGCCATCTCCGCGCGCGCCAGCGGTTGCGCGGCCTCGTCGACGAAGGCGCGGAGCGTGGCCTCCAGCCGCGACAGCAGCCGGTACGCGGTGGGCGGCTCGTAGAGCGAGGCGGCGTACTGCAGCTCGGCGTGCAGCCGCTCGCCCAGGTCCTCGATCAGCAGCGTCATGTCGAAGGCCGACGAGCCCGAGTCCACCACCTCGAACGACGCCCGCGCGCCGGGGATGGCGAGGGGGATGGATGCGCCGTCGCTCATCGCGATCAGCGACTGCACCAGCGGCGGCCGCGACGGATCGCGCCGCGCGCCCGCGATCTCCACGATGCGGTCGAAGGGGATGCGGGCGTGCTCGCGCGCGCCGAGCACGGACCGATGAGCGGCGCGGATGGCCTCGCGCACCGTCTCGGCGCCGGTGTAGCGGAGGCGCAGCGGGACGGTGTTGGCGAAGAAGCCCACCATCCCCTCCGTCTCCGGCGCCCAGCGGTTGGCCACCAGCGTGCCGAGCACAAAGTCGTCTTGCCGCGCGTGCCGGTGCAGCACCTCGCCCCACGCCGCCACCAGCACCGCGAACGGCGTGGTCCCCTCGCGCCGCGCCAGCGCCGCCACCTCCGCCGTCAGTTCCGGCGACAGGGTGTGCACGGCCTTTGCGCCCGCGAACTCCTGCATCGGCGGGCGCGTCCGGTCGGGGATGATCTCGAAGACGTGCGGCGCGCCGGCCAGCTCGCGCGTCCAGTGCTCCACGTCCGCGGCCAGCGCGCGGCCGGTGAGCGCCTTCCGCTGCCACGCGGCGAAGTCGCGGAAGGCGCTCGGGATCGGCGGCAGCGCGGGCTCGCGGCGCTCCACGGCCGCCGTGTACGCCTCCGCCAGCTCGCGCCGCACGATCCCCGTGCTCCAGCCATCGCCAGCCAGGTGGTGCAGGGAAAGGGCGAGGACGTGCTCGCCGTCGGTGATGCGCACCAGGAGCGCGCGCAGCAGCGGCCCGCGCGACAGGTCGAACGGCCGCGCCAGGAAGCCGCGGACGCGGCGCCGGGCGTCGGCCTCGCGCTCGGCGCCGGTGATTCCCTCCGCCTGCGCCGTCTCCCACCCCACGCGTGGCTCGTCGGCGACGCTCTGCACCGGCTCGCCGTCGATTTCGGCGAAGGTCATCCGCAGCGCGTCGTGCCGGGCGGCCAGGGCGCGCAGCGCGGTGCGCAGCGCCTCGCCGTCCACGCTGCCGCGCAGGCGGAAGCCCAGGGGGATGGTGTAGATGGAGGCGTCCGGCGCCAGGCGGTGCACGTACCACAGCCGCCGCTGCTCCCGGGTGAGCGGCACCGGGCCGGCCGGCGCGCGGGGGATGCCGGCGTTGGGAGCGCCCAGCATCATCACCTTGTCCAGCAGCGCGCGCTTGGCGCGCGAGAGTGCCGCCACGCGATCCGGAAGGTCGCTCATGTGGGTGGCCGCAGGGGGTGGGATCCGCGGGACTGCGGAAGGGCGGGCGCGCGCGATGCCGCCATGGCGCGCCACCTACGATATCCCGTCGCGGCGGCCATATCAACGGTGTCGAGACGCGCAAGCACCGGCGCGCCAATGCGTTCCGCGGGCGCGAAAAGCTCCGGCGCCCATGGAAGTCTGGGAGGCGGGCTGCGCTTCGTGAAATACGTCCGCCCTTGGCGTGGTGGTCTGGATTGCCGAACCGGTGCGCACCTCACGCGCCCGTTGCACCCCCGCACCCCCGCACCCCCGCACCTCCGCACCGCTTTTCCGCACCCGCGTGACGCACTTCTCCTTACACCATCTCCCCGGTGATCCCTTACGGCGGGGCCGGCTCCGCGGCGCCATCGTAGGATCTGACGAACCGACGCCACCCCCGGGGACCCGGAGACCATTCCCATGCCCGAGCCGATCCGCACCATCGTGGTGGGCGTCGCCCACGCCGAAGCCACCGACCTGGCCCTGCGCGCCGCCGCCGACCTGGCGCTGGCCTGTGGGGCCGAGCTGCACCTGGTGCACGCGCTGGAGCCGCCGCTGCTGGGCGGCAGGACTTCCGGCACCGGCGCCGACTACATGCACCACCGCGACGGGCGCGACGGGCGCGTGCGCGAGGCGCTGCGCGGCGCGCTGAACGAGGTCGTGGCCGCGCGGGGCGAAGTGCGCTCCCGCGCCTGGGTGTACCCGATGGGCGCCGGCGACGCCATCCTGAACGTGGCCCGCCGCGTGGGCGCCGACGTGGTGGTGGTGGGCGCGTCGCGGCACGGCGCGCTGGAGCAGGCGCTGCTGGGCACCGCCGCGCAGCGCGTGATCCGCGCCTCGCCCGTGCCGGTGCTGGTGGCGCGCCGCGACTTCGGCGAGCCGCTCCGCCGCGTGCTGCTCACCACCGACCTGTCGGAGCTGAGCGCCGCCGTGCACGAGACCGGGCTCGACACCGTGGAGGGGATGTTCCCCGGCCGCGCGCTGGAGCTGCGTTCGCTGGCCGTGGTCTTCCACGGGATGCTCCCTCCGCCGCTCACCCTCGGCGCGCTGGCGCACCAGGCACAGGGAGAGCTGGCCGCCTTCCTTGCCGCGCGCCGCCCGCGCTCGGTCGAGCCCGAGTCTGCCGTGCGCATCGGCCGGCCCGCGCAGGAGATCGCCGCCGAGGCCGCCGAGTGGGACGCCGACCTGCTGGTGCTGGGCACCCACGCCCGCCACGGCGTGGAGCGCTTCCTGGCCGGCAGCGTGGCCGAGGCCGCCCTCACCGCCGCCGAGTGCAACGTGCTGGTGGTGCCGCCTTCCGTCGCCGCCGTGGAGGCGCACGACGAGCCGCTCGCCGACGTCGTGATGGCATAGCAGCAACCCCCGGCTCCTGCCGTTCCCCGCTTCTCCTGCGGTTCGGGAGAAGGGGGTCGGGGGGATGAGGGCCGGCGGCCCCGACCCGGTTTGCGTCCGCATCCCCACACGCCGCCCGCGCTGTCCCCTGCAGCGCACCGGGATGATGCAGCGTCAGCTCAAGACGACGCGGGAGCACCGCGCCGCCGCAGCAACACCTGCAGTGGAGGGAACGATGATCACCCCGATCCGGAACATCGTGGTTGGCGTGGCCACCCTGGGCGAAGACGACCCCGGCGGTGTGCGGCAGGGCGAAGACCCCGTGCTGGCGCCCGCCGTGGCGCTGGCCAGGTCGCTGGGCGCCACCCTGCACGTGGTGCACGTGCACGAGCTGCCCGCCCCGCTGCTGAGCGCCTGGGCCCAGTACGCGCCCTTCGTGGACCCCGACTTCCGCACCCAGTACTGCCGCGACCAGCTCGCGCGGCTGGAGCGGATGACGGCTGGACACGGGTACCCGCGCATCCGCTGCCACAGCATCGAAGGCTCGCCCGGGCGCACGCTGGTGGAGGCGGCCGCGCGCGAGCACGCCGAGCTGGTGGTGGTGGGCGCTACCCGCCGCGGCCGTTTCTGGCGCAACCTGCTGGGCACCACCGCCGACCGGGTGATCCGCGGCTCGCCGGTTCCGGTGCTGGTGGTGCATCAGCCCTTCGTGCGCCCCGTGCGCCGCGTGCTGCTCACCACCGACCTCTCCGACGAAAGCGCGCTGCTGCACGACCGGGGCGCCGACACCGCCGCGCGCCTGTTCGGCGCCGGGATGGAGCTGCGTACGCTGATGGTGGTGTGGTTCGACGCGCTCCTCCCCCCGCCGCTGAAGGAAGACGCGCTGAAAGGCGCCGCCGAGGCCGAGCTGCGGGAGTTCGTGGCCGAGCGCACGCGCGGCGGCGCCATCACCCCGCGCGTCCGTTTCGGCGAGGTTCCGCGCGAGATCGGCCGCGAGGCCGAGGAGTGGCACGCGGACCTGCTGGTGCTGGGCACCCACGGCCGCTCGGGCTTCTCGCGCCTGGCGCTGGGGAGCACCGCGGCCGCCGCCCTGCGCGGCGCCAGCTGCAACGTGCTGGTGGTTCCGCGCGCCGCGCTGCGAGCCGAACGGTCCGAGCCGGCGGACGAGCCGGTGCTCGCCCGGCCCGCCCCGGCGCTGGCATGAACCGCGAACCGGTGCGCGAGTGCGTTCGAACGCACCCGTTTCAACGCACTCGCGCACCGGTTGTGCGCCGTTCGTCCTTCCAGTTCCACCACAGCAGCTTCTCGGGCTCGTGGGGAAAGGTGGACGCGTAGTACACGGCGCAGCGCAGCACGTACAGCATGCAGCGGTCGATGTGCGCGCCGCGCAGCTGGCACAGCCGGTCGTACAGCGCCTGCGCGTCGCCGTCGTGCAGGTCGGCCACGCGGCGGATCCCCAGCTCCCACAGGTCGACGGCGATCGACTTGCCCACGCCGGGGATCTGGCGCAGCTCCTTCAGCACGGCGGGGTCGGGCGAGTGCATCGGGCGGCTCCTGAAAGCGGTGGCAGGGTGCGGGTGAAGTGGGGTGTCTACGGGATGGACGGCGATACGGTGGATGGGTTCTACGGGTCGGAAAAGACGGTTGCAACCTTTCGTGGGGCCCGTGTATCTGAAAAGATGCCGGGCGGTGAAACCAGGGGATGGGCAACACCGTACGGCAGGTTGCGGGGATCGAAAAGGGGCTCATGGTTTCCTAATCGACCCTGCGAAACAATTAGCACGACGGTTCGGTACGGATACGCGAGACCGGCGACGACGAGAATGCCGACGCGACCCCCACCTCACGTGTAGTCTGCGTCCTCCGGGTGGGCACGGCTGAGTGGTCGAAGGGCTCGAGCAGACAGGGTGAGACCGCATGGGCACGAGGCCCGTCCGATGAACTTCGGGCGGGCCTCGCCACGTTTGCAATGGCTTTGCGGAGAGGGAACACAGGCGATCTTCTGCCGTGCCATACGTTTGCTTGCCACGAAAGAGCTAAATGAGCCAACTTATGAATGGGCGCGTCGCCCATGCCGGCCCAGCCCCGTGCGTGCGCCGATGCGGCACGACCCTGTTCCCCGTGATCGGAGGTTCTCATGAAGCCGATGGTTGCAACCCTGCTCGCCGCGTTCGCGTTGGGCTGCGGTGGTGGAAGACCCGCGCCGTCTCCGGCCCCGGTGGCCGCAGGTAGAGATCCGGCGGTCCAGCGAATCGACTTCGAAGTGCTGAGAAGGACCGGGGCGTTCACCGCACAGGTGCGCATCTCGGGCGTGGTGAGGAACGTCGGAGCACTAGGCTTCCGATCGCGGCCGGACCAGCAGAACATCCAGCTGTACGAGAATCAGAGGCTGGTTCAGACGGCGCGGTTCCAGGACCTCGCTCCCGGAGAAGAGGTCCGGGTCGAGTACGTTCGCGATTGGTACGCCGCCTCGCCGGGCGAGGGCGAGTTTCCGCCCACTTACCACGTGCTGATCGTCTACGACCCGGACATCTTCCTCGACTCGAACGCCGAAAACGACGACGCGGACCTGAACGACAACCGCCGCCAGCGTGAGGGAAGCGAGCTCAACACCCTCGTCCGGGGTGGCTGATCCAGCGCGGGTGCGGTTGCACCACGGCGTTCACCCCGCCGGCGTCAGCCGTTCCACCGCCGGCGCGTCCTCGTCCGGAACCTCGGGGACGTCGCTGGGCTTCTGGCGGCGCAGGAGGAGGGCGCCGGCCACCGCCGCGGCGACGGAGGCGGTGAAGATCCCCACCTTCGCGTCCGTCACCAGGCGGTCCTCGGTGAACGCCAGGCCGGTGATGAACAGCGACATGGTGAAGCCGATCCCCCCCAGCCAGC
>Ga0207706_10000539_pt1 | contig 40239 bp, 24 predicted proteins | sample KBSC53metaG_FD_184318 | JGI IMG/M metagenome (GOLD analysis project Ga0207706, IMG submission 184318) | Corn rhizosphere microbial communities from Kellogg Biological Station, Michigan, USA - KBS C5-3 metaG (SPAdes) (version 2) | ecosystem: Host-associated > Plants > Roots > Rhizosphere > Soil ... | reverse complement strand
GGGCACGTGGCGCTGGACGCGACCACGCGGCGGGGCGACGCGACGCAGGCGTGGTTCCGCGGCCCGCTGGCGCCCACGCCGGTGGAGCGCGCGCCCGTCCGCGCGGACGGCTCCGGCCGCCCGCCGCTGGCGCACCACGCCGACCAGCTGCGCCGTGTGGTCCCCGACGGGCGCGAGGACCTGGGCTACGCCGCCGCCTTCGAGGTGGGCCGCCTGCTGGCGCTCAGCCAGCCCGGAGTGGCTGCTGCGCTCGGGCGCTGGCGGCAGGACGCGTTCGGCGCCGCCCGCGCCCGCGGCGCCGCGGCGGACGCGGTGGCCGGCTCGCCGACGGACTTCGCCCGGCTGGTGGCCCGCGCCGACCCGCTGGGAGACGACACCAGCGAGTTCCTGCGCGCGGGGGGCGCCGGGCGCCGCACCGTGCGGGCCCTGCTGGAGACGCTGGGCGCCACCCCGGAGGTCTTCGCCCCCCCGCGCCCCCTGGCCGACCCCGGCGCCGCCGCCGCCGTCCTCGCCCGGCTGGCGGAGGAGGGGCGCGATCCGGCTGTCGCCATCGGGCTGGGCCTCTCCGACGCGCTGGGAGAGGTTGACGCGGCCGAGGCACCGGCCGTGGCCGCGGTGCTGGCGGGGGTCCCCGCGCTCGTCGCCGGAGTGCGCGACTTCACCGCCGACGTGGCCGTGCTGCGTCTGGCGCTGGAGGCGGAGGCCGGCCGGCTGGCGGAGGCGGCAGGCGCCCTGTCGGGCCAGGAGGGCTTTACCCTCGGCGAGCGGGAGGGAAACCGATGAGCGGTCCGATGACCGGCACCTTCGTGCTGCAGACGCTGGTCACCCAGGCGGTGGTGCGGCTCTCCGCCGAGCTGGTGGCCTCGCTGGGCGGAGACGCGCCCGACCCCGGCCCGCGCCGTGTCCCTCGCGAGCTGCGGCTCTGGCTGGCGCGGCTGCGGCTGTTGGAGGGCGTACCTTTTGGCTACCTGGTGGCGGACTCCGCGCTCCTGCCGCCGGAGTCCATCCGCTTCTTCTACGTGGACCGCGGCTGGACCGACGCGCTGGTCGAGGGCGCCCTCTCCGTCGGCACCGTCACCACCGCCGACCGCGCCGCGCTGGAGGGGGTCTACGGCACCGTGCGCGGCGAGGTGGACGAGGCGGAGCGGCTGGTGCGCCTCCCCGGCGCCACCCCCGGCGCCCGCGTCCCCAGCGGCCCCGCGGGCCCCATCAGCGGCTTCCTCCTCCGCTCGCGGATGGTCTCCGGGTGGCCCGGGCTGCACGTGCGCGGCTACGCCCTGGACAACCTGCGCCTGGACCCGGCGGTGCAGGACGATCGGGTGGGGGACGAGCACGACGGGCCCATGCGGCGGCTGGGGCTGCTGCGGCTGGAGCGGCTGGCGCCCGCCGTCCTCCTGGCCCTCTTCGACGGCGTGCCACAGGTGGTACACCTGGAGGAGCCCCGGGCCGGCATCCAGTTCGGCGTGGACGAGTCCGACGTGAACGGGCGCACCGTGGCCCGGGTGCGGCTGCGCAGCGCCGCCACGGGAGAGCGGCTGCAGCCCGCGCGGACGGTACAGGTTCCCTTTCGGGCCGGCTCTCCCGGGGTGCTGCACATGCGGGCGCTGGCGCGGCGGATGACGACGCAGGCGCCGGAGCTGGGCCCCTCGCTCGACGCCGCCGAGTTCGCCCTGCAGATGCTGCAGTTCCCCTACCGCACCGTCTTCGCGGACCGCACCCTCGCGGGCGGCCGGGGGCTGGGCTTCCTGGACGTCTTCCGCCCCCGCCTCGGCTTCGCCACGCTCAGGACCCGCTTCAGCGGAGGCCCGGGATGAGCTACGACCCCACCCGCGTGGCCCGGATGCAGACATCCCTGGCCTGGAGCGCCGTCGCCCGCACCGGGGCCGACGTGGCCGGCCTGGCCACCTGGGACCGCGACCTGCTGCGCGAGCCGCGCGTGCTGGTACCGGTGGACGTGCAGGCGTACGTGGTCCCCGCCGGCGGCGCCGAGACCGCGCTGCGCCTCCCCTCCCCGCTCACCCCGGGCGCGCCGGCCGGGGCCGCGGCGGTGGAGGGGCCGCCCCCGTTTTCCGCCGGCGCCCCCCGACCCGCCGGCGTGCACCTGCACTGGGCGCTGCCGGACGCGCTGCTGCGCGGCACCCTGCGCGATCCGCGCGGCGGCGCGGCGGGGCCGGCGCCGACCGGTCCGACGGCCGCGGGCGGCGGGCTGGGGCTGCCGGCGCTCCCCGACCGCTGGGCGGTGCTGCGCCTGCTGGCCGCGGAGAGCGCCTCGCGCGCCGCCGTCCGCGGCTGGGTGCTGGACGCCGCCGCCGGGACCGCGTGGGCGCTGGCGGACTACCCCGCCGGGGCGCCGCTCCCCGCCTCCGCCGGCGCGGCGCCCGCCGTCCCGCGCGAGGGGCTCACGGGGGCGGCGGGCGGCACCCTGACCTGGACCGGAGGATACGACGCGGCCTTCGGGCGCTTCGCCTGGCACGATCCGCTGGACGACCTGGCCGCGGACGGGACGCTGGGCGGCGCCCTTCCCGGCGGCGCGGAGGACGGCCGGGCCAGCTACCTGGTGGTGGGATGGTGGACGGACCCCGAGCTGGACCCGCTGGACCGGGTGCGGACGGAGGGTGGGCTGGCGGAGCGGCTGGCGGCGCTCGGCTGGCGGCTCCTTCCCGGCGGCGGCACGGAGCGGGAAGACCGCGACGCCATGATGGTCCGCGCCCGGTCCGTGGGGGTGGACTCCGCCCGGCGCTGGAGCGGCGCCACGGGGGGAAAGTCCGCCGGCACCTCGAACCTTTCCGCCATCGCAGACCTCACCGGCGCCGCCGATCTCGCGAGCGTCTCCAACCGCGCCGGGTTCTCGGCGCTCTCGGGCGTCTCGAGCCTCAATGCCCTCTCCGGCTTGGCGGCGGAAGCGCGGATGGTCCGCGCGGGACGCACCGTGGGCGCCGAGGCGTCCACGCTCCTGCACGGCGCCGTGGTGGGCGTCCCGGTGACGGGGAGGGGAGTTGGGCCGGACCTGCGCCCCGCCACGAGCGCCACTCGGGTGGCGCTGGGGGACTCGCTGGACGAGCTGATAGCGACCCTCGCCGCTTCCGCGTTGGGTGCCACGGCGGCGCAGCGCGCCACGCTGGAGCGGCTGATGGCCGCCTTCCAGGCCCGCCTCCTTCCGCGTCTGGGAACGCCGGACGGCGCGGCGGACATCGACGAGGCGCGCCACGCCGCCGGCTTCACCTCGGTGGACCCGCGCGAGCCGGCGGACACCGACCGCGTGCGCACCGGGCGGGCCCGCATCCCCCCGCGCACGCGCCGCACGGGGGGGAAGGCCGACGCCGGGCCCGGCAAGGTCACCCTCCGCTTCGCGGAGCGGAAGACCCGCGGCTACCTGGTGGCGGAGGAGCGCGCACAGACCGCGGCGCAGCCCGTCCGCAGCGGCGCGCCGGAGCCGCCGGCGCCCTCCGCGGAGCCGGGCGAGCAGGTGGTGGAGCGCCCCGCCCCGCGGCGCTACGTCCCCAGCGACCCCGTGCTCGCCGTGTGCGGCGCGGGGCGCAGCCTGCGCTACGGCGGCGACGGGCGGTGGAGCATCGACGGACGGCTGGGCGTGCGGCGCCCCTCGCAGGTGGCGGAGGAGTACGCCGGCCTCGTCCGCGGCGCCGACCTCCTCCCATCGCTGGGTTCCGGCGCTCTCCCGCCGGAGGCGCTGGCGCTGGCGCGCGAGGTCCTGCTGCTGACCCCGCACTGGGTGGAGTGGCTGGGCCGCGCGGGATCCGCGGCCGCCCCGCAGCGGAAGGGCGGCCAAGCCCGCATGGCGGCGGAGATGCTGCTGCGCTACGACGATTCCGGCGCCTACACCGCCTCCGCGGGCTTCACCGCCTCCGCCGCGCCGATGGCCCGGGCGGCGGTGGCGGGCGCCCATCGCGCGCAGCCGCGGCTGGCGGCCGAGCGGCTGCGGCGCCACTCGCTGCTGGCCGGGGTGGAGCCGGACCCGGTGGGGATCACCAGCTGGGCCCAGCCCTGGGTGCCGCTCTGGCTGGAGTACGAGTTGCGGCTGGCGACCGCCGCCCCGCCGGAGGAGCTGGCCGGATGGCGGCTGGGGACGGTGGACGCAGAGCTCGCCAGTCCCCCCTCCCCGCCGGCGACCCGCGACATGGTGACGGTGGCCGCGCGGGTCCCACTGACCACCGGGCCGGCGGAGGCCGTGGCCGGCGCGCTCGCCCGCTACGTGGCGGACGAGGACGAGCGCGACCGCCACGGCGTGGGAGAGGCGGACCCGACGGTGCGCGACCGGCTGCACGCGCTGGGAGAGACCGCGGGGTCGCTGGACCTGATGGGCGCCGCGCTGGACGGCGTGCGCGCGGCCCTGCTCGGCCTGCCGCCGGCGACGCTCCGCGCCCGCACCTCCTCCGGCGCGCTGGCCCGGCCGGCACCGACGGGACTGCCGCGGCTGGTGGTGGCGGGAACGTGCACCCTGGCCCGCGCCCGGGTGGTGGACGCCTTCGGCCGCACGCTGGAGCTGGACCCGGCGGGGGCGCTGGTTCCCTCCCGCGCGGAAGTCGCGAGCGCCCCGGCGACCCTGCGGCGCCCGCCGCGGCTGAGCGCGCCCGCGCGCTGCTGGCTGCGGCTGGTGGGCGCCGGGGCCGAGGCACCCGCCGGCGCCGTCCCCGCCCGGGTGGACGAGGTGGATCCTGCGGCGCAGGTGAACCCCGTGGCCGGCTTCCTCCTCCCCGACCACGTGGACGAGTCGGTGGAGGTCTTCTCCGCGGCCGGCGACCCGCTGGGGGAACTGCTGGTGGAGCCGGTGGGCGGCGGGGTGATGTGGGAGCCCGCCCCGGGCCGGCCCCTCCCCCACGACGCCCCGCCGCACGCCGGGCTGGCCGCGGAGCAGGCAGTGCTGGGCCGTTTCGCCGCCGGGCTGGTGGCCGCCGACGCCCGGGCCCGCGGCGGGCTGGCCGCCGGGGACGCGGCCCCGGCGGAATCCGCGCTCTCCGCCTTCCTGCGTGCCGTGGACACCACCCTGTGGACGGTGGACCCCGTCGCAGGCGTCGGCAGCTCGGCGGTGGGGGGGATCGTGGGTCGGCCGGTGGCCGTCGTCGCCGCCACCCTGCTGCTGGACGTGGCCGACGACCTGGCGGAGGTGGAGCTGGACGAGGCCGGCCGGGCCGCGCGCGACGCGGCGTACCGCGACCTGGCCCGGCTGGAGTTCCCCGTGCGGCTGGGCGAGCTCACCCGCAGCGACGACGGGCTCCTCGGCTACTTCCTGGACGGCGACTTCACCCGAGTGCACCTGGTGGACCGGGTGGTGGCGGACCTGGCGCGAGAGGCGGGGCGCGGCCGCGGGCACCTGGGCACCTGGGGGGAGACCCCCGCCGTCCCCGGGGTAGACCCCATCCGCCACCCCTACCTGCACCCGGAAGACGAGGTGCGGCTGCGCCCCGGCGTCCCCCGGCTGCTCACGCTGCTGATGCTTCCCGGCGCGGCGGTGCACGTCACCAGCGGGGTGGCTCCGCGCCAGAAGGTGCGCCTTGCCCGCGCCTGGTTCGCGCACGGGCTGGAGCGCCTCTCCCCCTCCGTGCGCATCGGCCCGGTGCTGGTGGATCCCGGGGAGGTACGCCTGCCGCTGGTGGCCGCGCTGGGCGAGCGGCAGACCCTCACCACCCGCGAAGGGCCGCTGGGGTGGCGCAACGACGCCATCTTGGCCGCCACGCAGTCCGCCGTCCTCCCCGACCGCGCCTCGGTGCTGCGCGAGGGGTGGATCAGGGTCACCCCCGACGGCGGGGATGGAGGGACCCCGTGAGCCGCTACGACTGGCCTTCGACCCCGGACGACCGTCGCTTCCGCGCGGGGCGGGGCAACGCCGGCGCCCGCCGCGCCTACAACCTGGACCTCAACGCCGGCTTCGATCCGGCTGCGCTCGCCGAGGCCCGCGCGATCCGCCACGCGCCCCCGCCCTCCACCGCCCGGCACCCGGACCGCGACCTCTGGCTCCCCGTGGGCCCGGCAGCCACGCTGCGGGGGGGCGGCGACGGCGACCTCCGCGTGGCCGGCCGGGTGCGCGACATCGCGGTCAGCCCCAATGGGGAACGGGCCTACGCCGCCTCGGCGCTCGGCGGACTGTGGTACATCGACACGGCGCGGGCGCGGTGGGAGCCCGTCGGCGCCTGGGCGGTGGCCGACCCCGCGAACCTGGCCGCGTCGTCGAACACGCTCGCCTGCGGCGCCGTTTACGTGGTCTTCGACCAGACCGGCAACGACCCCGCCCGCGACGAGGTGTGGGTCGGGACGGGCGAGCCCAGCGCGGTACCCGTGACCCCGATAGACACGGGCGTCGTTGGGCAGTACGGCGGTGTGGGTGTGCTCCACGCGCTCGGACCCGTTCACATCTCGCGCACGGAACCGCGGCGCGACCCCTGGGGAGCCCGGCAGGCCCAGCCGCGGGACAGGGCCGGGCGAAACCCGGCGTACGGGGGGCTGCGCGGCGCCGGCGTCTTCAGCTTCGCCGCCGACCCCACCGACGACCACAACCTCGTCGCGGCGACAACACGCGGCCTGCACCACACCGGCCCGGGCCCGGCGGACGATCCGTGGGCGCAGGTGATCGTGGAAGAGTGGGAGCGCATCGAGCGCGGGGCCAGCGGCAGGGTCCCCGTCACCGACGTGGCCTGGACGCCGCGCACCGCCGGACACCACGCGCGGCTGTGGGTCGCGGTCGTGGACACGGCCAACCCCGCGCTCACCGGCGTCTGGATGAGCGAGAACGGCGTCGCCGGGCCCTTCGTCCGCATGGGCCGCGGCATCATCGCGACCAACGTGGACCGGCTCGGGCTGGCTGCCCACCCCGCCTTCCCCGAGGTGGTCTACGTTCTCGGGACGGGGCCCCGGGTCTGGCGGATCCAGGGGACCGGTGTGCACGTGGTGCAATCCCTGCCCGACCAACTGTTCGGCAGGCCGGATCAGTCCGCGTACGACTTGGCGCTGGCGCTCGATCCGCGGAACGCCGACCGGATCATCATCGGCGGCGCGGCGGCATCCCGGCACACCGGCGTGTCCATGGATGCCGCGCTCTACCGTCTCCCGATGCGGCCGATCACGCCCGGCCTGTTCGGTCCCGCCTACCGAACCGACTACGCGGGCGGAAACGCGGCCGACCCCACCTGGATCGGGGCCGGGGTCCACGCCGACGTCCACCGGATCCGCTGGTGGCGGAACGGAGAGGACAGCCACGTGTGGGTGTGCTGCGACGGGGGGATCTTTCGCTCGACCGCGGATGCCGCCCCGGGGTCGTTCGCATCCCGGTCGACCGGCCTGGGGGTGACGGAGACGGGCTTCATCGACAGCCATCCGGCCAGCGACGGCCTCGTTCTGGCCGGCGTGCAGGACAACGGCGCGCAGCTCCGCATCGGTGACTCGGTCTGGCGCCGCGTCCTGCAGAACGGCGACGCGGGCGGGGTCGCCTTCGATCCCGGCGCCAGCGGCCGGTTTGTCGCCCAGGCCTACGGCCCGCGGTGGATCGACGACAGGGACGCCCAGATCCACCCGTCCGATACCACCAGTATCTTCGACCCCGAGGTGCAGCAGTCGCGCTTCTACTCGAACGCCGCTGTGGGGGGACGGGCCGGCGGAGCGACCCAGCTCGCCGTCGGCACCACGCGGGTGTGGTACTCCGAGCACATGGGCGCGCGCCCCGTCGGCGGGCGCTGGCGCCGCGACTGGGTCACCCTGCCCGGCGGCACAGACCCGCGCGCCGCCGATCCGAACGATTTCCGGACCGATGTGCTCCCTCCCGGCCATCCGCCGGCCGGCTCAAGCCCAAGCCAGGCCCCGGAGGGGGTACGGGCACTGCGCTGGGGAGGGCCGGACCGGCTCTACGTAGTGATGCGCGGCGCGATCTACCGTCTCGACCGCACCGCCCCCACCCCGGCGGGGGTCGGCACTTGGGCGCCGGCGACGCCAATCGTCGTCCGGCCGGCGCCTCCGGTCGTCACCCCGCCACCGGGTGCGCCGGCGCCGCCCCGCTGGCCGCAGGCCTCCGCCGGCGTCCCGCAGGAAGGAGCCTGGAACGACCTCGCGGTGGACGACCACGGCGCCGGCCCTCACGGTTCGTTCTACGTGGCGACGAGCCATCCGCTGGAGCCGGTCTGGTGGTTCGACGGCACCAGCCAGTGGCATCCCACCCGCCTGGGCACCTGGCCCACGCCGCCTCCCGCGGGAGAGGCGCCTCCGCTGCGGCAGCACGGCGTGCGCGCGCCGGCGTACGCCGTCGTGGTCGATCCGGACGACCGCGGCGTCGTGTACGTGGGGACCACGGTCGGCGTGTGGCGGGGGGTGCTCACGCTGGAGGGGGCGACGCCGTCCTGGGAGTGGAGGCCGTTCAACTCCGGGCTTCCCGAGGCCGCGGTGCAGGACCTCGCCATCTCCACCTGGCCCCGGGCCGGGGGTGGCCCGCTCAAGCTGCTGCGGGCGGCGCTGCAGGCCCGTGGCGTATGGGAGGTGGAGCCCGGTGTGGACGTCGCGGCCGCGACGTACCTGCGGGTGCATCCCTACGACACGCGCCGCGTCACGCCGACCAGCCGGCGCGACCCGATGTGGAACCCGCGGAGGCCCGAGGTGGAGTGGCCGCTGGACTGGGCCGACCGCCGCAACCGCGACTACCGCGGCGGCCGCGCCGCCCCACGGACCGCGCCGGACGGTACGCCGGCCGGCTCGTACTTCTGGCACGGCAGCCCCGACATCCGGCTCCGCCCCGCGCCCGCCGCGGCTCCCGTGCCGCTCCCCGGGGGATTGCCCTGGACGGACGCCCCCGCGGACAGTTTCTGGCTCTGGAGCCTGCAGACGGCTCTGCGCACCATCGATCCGCTCATCGTTCCCGATGGCCGGTGGACGGAATGGTGGCGGCGGCGCCTGAGCGCGATCCGCGAGTCGCTCGGCATCGACGCTGCCGGGCGCGGCACGGCGCGCGTCGACGCCCGCCTCTGGAACCATGCCCGGGTTCAGGAGGGGTTCTGGGCCGATCCGTGGGCGGACGGCGGCCCCACGGAGGCCGACCTGATCGAGCGCGTCGTGGGAATGGCGACTCCCCGGGGCGGCGGGCCGACCGCTGCGCCCACGTCACCCGCCACGCTCGCGGTGCTCCGGCGGCCGTACCGGGTGGACGTGTGCCTGCACCACCGCGGCCGCGAGACGCTGCCCGAATCCAGCTTTGCGGTGGTCCTGCTGCGCTTCCAGCTGCCCGCAAACCCCGCGACCTGGGCGACGACGCCAGCGCCATTCGCCCCCCCGGCCCCCGGTGCCCACGGTGCCCCCACGCCGGACCCGATCAACCCGCTGCGTGCGGCCCTGGCCGCGGGCGCCCTTCCGGCCGGCTTCGCGTTCCCGGCCGGCTGGGCGGCCGCGGACCCCGCCGAAGCCGTGCGCAGGCCGGACCGGCCCGTCACCACCGGCGCACCGGTCGTCGTGACGTTCGAGGTCGATTTCTCCTCTGCACCGTTCTCCTCTGCGCGGGCGAGCTCTCTCTGGCTCCTGATGGCGTTGGCGCACTCGACCGCCGACCCGCTCGCGCTGGCCGGCGCGGACCTGAGCGGGATGGTGCTCGGCAGCCGCCACGCCGGTGCCCGGAGCGTCCAGGTCGTCGTTTGAGCCCGGGAGCCAGGACGTTCTGGCCGCAGCGGTAACGGTGCAGGGTCACGCCTGACGGAGAGAACGGAGGGACTCCGTGTGCCGCTACGACTGGCCGTCCGGCCCGGACGACCGCCGCTTCCGCCCCGGCCGGGGCAACGCCACCGCGCGCCGCGCCTACAACCTGGACCTCAACGTAGGCTCCGACCCCGGGGCGCTGGCCGACGCCCGCGCGCTCCGCCACGACGCCGGACAGGACCCCGGCGCCGCCGAGGCTGCCGGTAACGCGGCCCTGAGCGCTTTGGCGGCGGGAGGGCCGGCAGCCACCCTGGCCAGGGCCCCGGCGCCCTCCACCGCGCTCAACCCGGACCGCGACCTCTGGCTCCCCCTGGGCCCGGCGACCACCCTGCGGGGGAGCGGCGACAGCGAGCCGCGCGTGGCGGGGCGGGTGCGCGACATCGCCGTCAGCCCCAACGGGCAGCGGGCGTACGCCGCTTCGGCGCTGGGGGGGCTATGGTACACCGACACGGCGGGGGCGCGGTGGGCGCCGGTGGGCGCTTGGGCCATGGTGGCCAACCCCGCGGACCTGGCCGCGTCGTCACACACCCTGACCTGCGGCTCCGTGCATGTGGTCTTTGACCCCGGCAACGATGCGGCGCTGGACGAGGTGTGGCTGGCCACGGGCGAGCCGGGGCGCTACCACACCGCCCCGTTCGACATCGGCATCCGCGGGCCGTACGGCGGGGTGGGGATCCTGCACGCGCTGGGCCCGGTGGCGCAGACAGTGGCGGACCCCTGGACCCGGCAGGCGCAGCCCCGGGCCGCGGCGGCGCCTGCCCCGGCGTACCCTGGCCTGCGCGGCGCGGGAGTCTACCGCCTGGCCCCCGACCCGGCGAACGCGCAGCACCTAGTGGCCGCCACCACCCGCGGCCTGCACCACAACGGCTCGGGGCAGACGGACCCTTGGGGGCTGGTGACGGTGGCGGCGTGGGAGGCGCTCTTCGCGGGGATCAGCGCCACGGTGGCGGTAACGGACGCGGCGTGGACGCCGGCGACCGGCGCTCACCCGGCCCGCCTCTGGGTGTCGGTGGTGCACGAAACCCCTGCGGGGATCACCGGCGTGTGGTTCAGCCAGAACGGCGTGGCCGGCCCCTTCACCCGCGTGGCCCTTCCCGGGGTGGTGAACGCGGCCGGCTCCCCCGAGGTGTGGCGATTGGGGTTCGCCGCGCACCCGTCCGCCCCGGACGTGCTGTACGTGCTGGGCTCCGGGCCGTGGCTCTGGCGCATCGATGGCACCACGCCCAACGCTGTAAGCGGGGTCCCCACGAGCCTCTTCACGGCGGCGGCGCGCACGGACCGGGACCAGTCCGACTACGACCTGGCGGTGGCGGTGGACCCCGCGAACGCCAACCGGGTGCTGGTGGGGGGCAGCGGCATCACCAGCCCCATCTCCGGCGACAACGCCGCCTGCCTGTACCGCCTGACGCTGGGCGCCGCGCCGCCGCCCACCACCGACTACGCGGGGGGCGAGGCCTCGGACCCCACCTGGGTGGGGGCGGAGGTCCACGCCGACATCCACCGCATCTGGTGGGGCCGGGTGGGCGTCTCCGGCCACGTCTGGGTCTGCTGCGACGGAGGCGTCTTCCGCTCGGTGGCGGATGCGCAGCTGGGCTCGTTCGTCTCCCGCTCCACCGGGCTCTCGGTGACCGAGGCCGGTTTCCTGGCCACGCACCCGCAGAGCGACGGGGTGCTGCTGGCGGGAGTGCAGGACAACGGGGTGCAGCTGCGCATCGGCGAGTCGGTGTGGCGGCGCGCGCTGGTCCTCGGCGACGGCGGCGGGGTGGCGTTCCACCCGGGAGAGCCCGGCCGCTTCGTGGGGCAGTACATTCGGGCCCAGTGGTACGACGACGAGGGCGACGACCTGGGGCCCGCGTCGCAGGGGCTGGCGAGCCCCGCCTTCGACATCGAGAACGAGCAGTCGCGCTTCTACTCCAACGCCGCCGCCGTCATCCGCCACCCCAGCGGAGTGACCCAGCTGGCGGTGGGCACCACCCGGGTTTGGTACTCCGAGCAGTGGGGCTTCTCACAACAGGATCCCATCACCGGCCTGTTCACCCGCCAGTGGGTCACACTGCCGGGCGGCGTCAACCCGCGCAGCGGCAACGCGAACGACACCACGACGGACCTGGTCCCCCCCGGCCCGCAGCCGTTCCCCGCGGAGCATGCGCGCTACGCCCGTGGCGTGCGGGCGCTGCGCTGGAGCGGCCCGGACCGGCTGTACGTGCTGATGCAGGGCGCTCTGTACCGGCTGGACCGCACCCCGGCGACCGGGACGTGGACGCGGATGACCGTCGTCACCCGCCCGGCCCCGCCGGTGGTGATCCCGCCCCTGATGTGGCCCTCCGCCGCCGTCACCCTCCCCTTCATCGGGTCCCTGAACGACCTGGCCGTGCACATCCCGTCCGCGGGGCCGCACGGGTCGCTCTACCTGGCCACCAGCCACCCGCTGGAGCCGATCTGGTGGTTCAACGGCACGGGGGAGTGGCACCCTGCCCGGCTGGGGACGCAGCCCTCCGCACCCCCCGCGGGCACGCCGCCGCCGCTGCGGGCGGGCGGGGTGCGTGCGCCGGCGTACGCCGTGGTGGTGGACCCGGACGACCACAGCATCGTCTACGTGGGAACCACGGTGGGGGTGTGGCGCGGGGTGCTGACCCTGACCGCGGGCACCCCCTCGTGGACGTGGGCGCCGTTCTACTCCGGGCTGCCGGAGGCGGCGGTGCAGGATCTGGTGCTGGACACCTGGCCGCGGCCCGCGGGCCCCTCGCTCAAGCTGCTGCGGGCGGCGCTGCAGTCGCGCGGGGTGTGGGAGGTGGAGCCGGGGGCCGACGCTGCGCCCACCACCTTTCTGCGCGTCCATCCCTACGACACGCGCCGCGTCACCCCCACGGACGTGCGCAATCCCCTGTGGCACCTCTCCCACCCGGAACGGGAGTGGCCGCTGGACTGGGCGGATCGCCGCAACCGCGACTTTCAGAACAGCGCCGCCTGGCCCGTCGCCGCGCCGGACGGCACCCCGGTGGGCTCGTTCTTCTGGCACGCCAGCCCGGACATCCGCCTGCGCCCGGCCCCGGGGCCGGGGCCGGCGATCCCGCCTCCCACGGGGGTTGGCGGACTGCCGTGGACCACGGAGCCGGACGACCGCTTCTGGCTCTGGAGCCTGCAGACTGCGCTGCGCTCGCTGGACCCCCACATCGTCCCGGACGGCAGGTGGACGCCGTGGTTCGCGCGCCGGCTGGCCGGCCTGCGCGTGGCGCTGGGGATCGACCCGGCGCCGGGGCTCTCCCGCGTGGACGCGGCGCTCTGGAACCGCCCGTCCGTCCAGGCCGCGTTCTGGAGCGACCCCTGGGCCGACGGCGGGCCCACCGAGGCCGACCTGATCGAGCGGGTGGTGGGGATGGCCACGCCGCGGCTGGGCGGTGCGGCCGCGCGGGCGCTCAAGCCCGCCTCGCTGGCGGCGCTGGCCCGAGCCTACCGGGTAGAGGTGTGCATGCACCACCGCGGCCGCGAGGCGCCCGCCGCCACGGACTTCGCGGTGATCCTGCTGCGCGCGCGGCTACCGGCCAGCCCGGCCGGGTGGGCGGGGATGCCGGCCCTCACGCTCACCGCCGCCGCGCGGACGGCGGTGCGCACGGCGCTGGACGCGCTCCCGGCCGCCGGCGGCACGCTTCCGTCCGCCCTGACGCTCCCCACGGGGTGGTCAGCCGTAGACTCCACCGTGGCCGTGCGCAGGCCCATCCAGCCGGCCGTCAACGGCGCGCCCGCGGTGGTGACGTTCAACGCCAGCTTCCCCGTGGCGCAGCGGGGCACGCAATGGGTGTTCGTGGCGCTGGCGCACTCGCGGGCAGACCCGCTCGCGCTGGCCGGCGCGAACCTGCGCGCCATGGTGCTCGAGAGCCGCCACGCCGCTGCGCGCAGCGTGCACGTGGTGTAGCGCGGTAGCGGTTCTTTGTCGGGAGGTGCGCGATGAGATGGCTCGGCCCCCGCACCCTCCGAATGGCGTGGAGGTGTCGACACCCAGCGGGCGAACCGGTAGCCGCGGTCACCCGGACGCCTTCGCTGGAGACCTCCTCATCTCTCCATTCTGAGGGAATGGGCCTCATCATCACATGCCTGCCGAGCCCCCGCTTCCCATGTTTACAGAATCAGGGCCTGTCATCGCCAGCGTTTGCGATGCCGGTGCGCACGTCACAACCACTCGTCAGCAACGCCGCTTCCCTTCCGTCCAGTAACAACGCGAGTAACAAACCGCGTAACAATCCTTCAAGTAACCAACGCCGTCGCTTCGAGAAAATCGAGCTAAACCCTTGTAAAAACGGTGAGTAACGCTCCCCGTAACGAACGGCGTCGCGTGAGATCGCGCCAGCGCTCGCGCATGTGGACAAAACTTAGCTATTCTCTATATATTCGTCGCACTGGATGCCGCGAAATCGCGTGCCTCCCCTGCTTTGCAAGCAGGAGGTCACCGGTTCGATCCCGGTAGCCTCCACTTCTGAACGACGAGAGCGCGCCCTGGCCATATCGCCAGGGCGCGTTTTCGCCTTCGCACCCCTTCCTCCGCGCTCGCCGCGCTGGTGAGCGCGCGTTCACCGCATTACTCTGCTCGCTGCAACCACGGGACGCGGCACCGCCCACCCACCCGGGGCGAACGCGGCACCTTCCTTCTCCCGGCCTTACACGCTCCCCGCACCCTCCCCGTGAGACGCACCCTCAGCCTCGCCGCCGCGGCGCTCCTGGCGGCCGGCCCCGCACGCGCGCAGACGCCGGTGGACAGCGCGCTGATGGCCGCGATCGAGCGCATCCCGGCGATCGACAACCACGCGCACCCGGTGCGCACGCCGCTCCCCGGCCTGGCGGCGGACAGCGAGTACGACGCGCTTCCCGCCGACGCCATGTCGCCCTTCCCCCTCGCGGTCCGCTGGTCGCCCGCCAGCGACGCGTGGCCCCGCGCCTGGCGCGACCTGTTCGGCGTTGCCGCCACCGGTGCGGACTCGGCGACGCTCGCGGCGGTGCAGGCGGCGCGCGCGAGGGAGATCGCGGCGCGCGGGCCCGCGTACGCCAGCTGGGTGCTGGACCGGCTGCACATCCAGACCATGCTGGCCAACCGCGTGGCGATGGGACCCGGGCTGCCGCCCGGCCGCTTCCGCTGGGTGCCGTTCGCGGACGCGCTCCTCTTTCCGCTCTCCAACGCGAGTGGCAAGAGCATGAGCCCGGACCACCGCGGCTTCTACGCGGGCGAGGAAAAGCTGCTGCGCCGGTACCTGCGCGAGGCGGGCGCCGAGCGGGTCCCGGCCACGCTCCCTGAATACCTGTCGCGCGTGGTGACGCCGACGCTCGAGCGCATGGCCCGCGGCGGCGCGGTGGCGCTGAAATTCGAGATCGCGTACCTGCGCCCGCTGTCGTTCGGCGACCCCTCTCAGGCCCAGGCGGCGGCGGTGTACGACCGCTGGGCCGGCGGCGGCGATCCGCCCGCGGCGGATTATACGACGCTGCAGGACTTTCTCTTCCGCTACGTGGCGCGCGAGGCGGGGCGGCTGCACCTGCCGGTGCACATCCACGTGCTGGGCGGGGTAGGCCGCTACTACCGCTTCGCCGAATCCGAACCGCTGCTGCTGGAGCCGGGGCTGAACGACCCGGCGCTCGCGGACACCCGGTGGGTGATCATCCACGGCGGCTGGCCACGGTCGGAAGACGTCGGCTACCTGATCGGCAAGCCCAACGTGTATGCCGACTTCAGCAACCAGACCTTTTTCCGCTCCGCGCACTCGCTGGCCGGGACGCTGCGCGGCTGGCTGGAGCAGTGGCCAGACAAGGTGCTGTTCGGGACGGACGCGGGGCCGTACGGGCCGCCGGAGGGGTGGGAAGAGGTGGCCTGGCACTCCAACGCCACCGGCCGCCGTGCGCTGGCGATGGCATTGACGGCGATGGTGCGCGACGGCGACATCACCCGTGAACGCGCCGTGGAGATCGCGCGGATGGTGCTGCACGACAACGCCGCCCGGCTCTACGGCCTGCCGCCGCTGCCGCCGGAGCGGTTGCGGCTCGCGAGCGCACGCATCCATCGAACCCGTGGCTGGTCGGGTCATCCCGTTCTGAACGAACGGCGGCGGCGCGGGATTCCACCTCCCGCGCCACCGCGCTTTTCCGCGATCCGGTCAGCGCTGCGGCGCCAGACGCTGGACGAGCGCCTCCAGCCGGGCCAGGCGAGCGTCGGTGGCGGCCTGGCGCCGGCGCAGGGCGGCCACCTCGGCGTTCAGGCGGCCGATCTCGGCGGTCTTCACCCGCAGCTCGGCGGTGCGCGCTTCCAGCGCCCGCACGGCGGCGAAGTTCACCCCGTCGATGTCGAGCAGGCCGATGGCGCGGTCGTCGGCGCCCAGGCCGAACGCCGCGCGGAAGTCTTCGGCGAACGGCCCCAGATGGCGCACGCCCCCCTGCTCGCCGATGTAGCTCCAGGTGTTCACGGGAACGCCGCGGATGCGCGCGAGCAGGCGTTCGCCGTCCACCGGAACGAAGTTCTCCTTGAGCGCGCGGCTCGAGGTGCAGACGAAGACGCCCGAGCCGGCCGGCAGGTCGCACCCGGTGGTGAGCGTGGCGTTGGTGCGGAAGCGGAAGCCGCCGGCCGCGCGCACCGCGAACTCGTTGTTCGCCACCGCCAGGATCGAGTCGGTGGTCGAGGCGTCGCCGCGCACGAAGGCCCCCGAATGGCCGTGCGTCGAGGCGCGGCTCCCCAGCGCCGTGGAGAAGTCGGCGTCGGCGGTCAGGCGGTAGCCGATGGCCACCGAGCCCTGCCCGCCCGCGGTGGTGTTGAAGCCCATGGCCGTGCACCCCAGCCCGTCGCAGCGCGCGTTGGCCCCGCTGGCGAAGCCCACGGTGCCGCTCACCTCGTTGTTCACCCCGAACGCCACGCCCCCGGTGCTGCTGACGCTGTTGTCGCTGCCATGCGCGAAGGCGGCGAACCCCTCGGCCTTGTTGTTGTTGCCGCCCGCCCACGAGTAGAACCCGATGTTGGGGTCGTCCCACTGGGTGGCGTCCACGCCCCCGGCGCGGAAGGCGGCCTTGAACGGATACCACATCATCCGCACTCCGGCCCCCGAAACCGGGATCTCGCCCAGCCCCAGGTTCCCCAGCGCCGCCGTGCCACCGGCGCTGTCCACGAGGAAGCGGTCGCCGGGCGGGCTGCCGCTGCGCAGCCGCAGCAGGTACTTCCCGCCGATCCCCAGGTCGGGGAAGGTGGCGGGCCAGGCGAAGCGCACGTGCGAGGCCGCCACGCAGTTGGGGCGCGTGTCGGGGGTGCCGATCCGGTACACGTTGCCCGTGGTGGGCACGTAGCAGGCGCGGATCGAGTCGACCTGGGCGGCCGCGGGCGCCGCGGCGGCGGCCACGGCGGCGGCGGCGGCCAGGGCGGCGGTGAAGAGGCGGTTGCGCATCGGAAAACCTCTGGCAAGAGGGATGATCTCGATGGGGAGAGTTTTGCCGGCCCGTGCTCACGAAGCGGGGAACAGCGCGTCGGCGTTCATCAGCACCAGCCGCAGCGCGGCCACCTCCCCGGGGTCGGTGCCGGGGGTGGAGCGCTGCAGCGCGTTCAGCGCGCCGGTGGCGTCCCCAAGGGCGTCGCGCACCGCGCCCGGGTTGCCCGACCGCACCGCGTCGGCCAGCGCCGCGAACGCGTTGTCCAGGCCGCGGAGCACGCCGCCGCCGCCCAGCGTGGGGATCACGCGGCCGCGCGCGTCTTCCACCGCCAGCACCAGCCCCGCCTTCAGGTCGTACGCGGCCGCCGATACGTCTCCGGCGGGCCGGGGCGGGGGCGCCGTGGGGGCGGTGAGGTTGTCGGTGCACGCCGCCAGCCCCGCGGCGATGAGGGGAACGGCCAGGGGAGTCCGCTTCATCGCAACCTCCAGTGGTGGTGGATGAGCCTCGCGGCCGAACGCGGGCGCGGCGTGCATGCCGGGGCCGGTTCGGGCGCGAATGGTCACGCGCGGAGCCGGGGAGGCGCCGTGCGCGGCCGGCCCGGTCTCACGGGCGGCTCCCGGTAGTGTGCGCGATCGGTGCCGGTGCCGCCCGGAACCGGAGGGGGCAATCCGCGAATCCGGAAGAGGGTGATTGTTCCGCGACGATCGGTTTTCGATCCTCCGCTCCATCATGTTTTCAGCCTGATTTACCACCGGCCGTTGGAAACCTTCACATCCCTCCGGCACCGCTGCGGTGCATCCGCTTCCACGAGTTATCCGCGGAAAAGAGACGGAACGCGTGTGCCGCCGCGCCCGGCGCCCGGCCCCGACCGCGCCGCGGGATTTTCATCCCGCGGAACCCGGGAAAGGAATGGTCGCCGGTTCCGGAGCCGGACTCGCGGAAAAGCGGGATCGGGAGAGGTGTCTCGTCCCGGCCGTGACCTGTGCGATTTCGCTACAGCAGCGAAGCGCGGCGGCGCGGGATTCCCCATCCCGCGCCGCCGCGTATTCGTGTTCTCGATCCGCCGTTCGCCTCCACCTTGCCGGCCTCGTCCACCACCAGCACGCGGTTGACCATGTCGATGGGCGGCTCGGCGGACTCGAGGTGATCCAGCACGGTCTCGAACAGCCGGATCTGCTCCTCGCGGGGAACATCGGGCAACGAAACCGCTCCGGGATGAAGCTCCTCGCGTTGCAGCATGGGCCGGAAATCCTTCCAGTTCCCCGTCACCAGCGTGAGAGCTTCTTCCAGCATCCGGTTCCGGATCTCGAAGTCCTTCCGCCCTTTCCAGTCGAGGAATTGCACGTGGTACGCGTTGTAGCCGTGGGCGTTGGCCACGTCTCGCGGCCTGGGCGTGAGATCCTCGTCGATCAGGAACTGGATCACGGGTCGGAGCGCTTCAACCCGCGCGTCCATTCGTTGCGGGGGCGGCCCCGCCGGGGATAGAGCTTCGCGTACTGTCTGGCCAAGTCGAAATCGTCCGCCTGGAGGTGCGGGTAGTCCTCGGTCAGCTCCTGTACCGTGGAACCCAGTTCCAGCTTGCGCGCGATGCCGTAGACGGGCGTGCGGGTGCCCCGGAACACGGGCTCGCCGCCGCGTACCGCGGGGTCCTTCTCCACCCGGTCCCCGATTTTGGCGAGAAGGTCGAGACGCTCTTCCGCTTCCTGGATCGCCCCTTCGAACACGAACGTCACCTTCCCCGCCACCAGCTGACGGGGTACGTCCGTGAGCGTCTTGCCACGGAAGAACCGGTGCAGCCAGGGCCACAGGTCGGGCGCCACCACCTGTCGAATGCGCAGGTACACCGCGTCGCTCGCATCCACGCCGCGGGCGGCCCGGTCGCTTTCGCGCCGAAGCTCTCGCACCGGGATCTGCTCGCGATCGATCGCCTGGTTGACCGTCTTCACGCTCAACCCGGCCACGTAGGCGGCCTCGTTGACCGAGATCACCCCTGGCCGGGCGGTTCGACGTTCCGCTACCGCGCTCATAATTACTCCTCCGTTGAGGAATAATTTATCCTGTGGGATGAACGAAGACGAGCGGGCCCATCCCCGAGTCGTGGAGTCGAATCGGGGAGGAACCGCCGCTCAGGCGCGGGGGGGCTTTGCGGGATGCATGCCGCATCTCCCGCCCGGCGGATCGTTCAGTCGCCGCCGTCCGCTGCCACGCCCGCCTCCACGCCCCGCCCCAGCGCCGGCTCGCGAGGGACGGCGCGGTGGAGGCGCTTCTTCTCCAGCTCCGCCTTCAGGCCGGCGTAGATGGAAGGGTCGACGGGCATCAGGTACTCGCGCAGGCGGTTGCGGGTGCGCCAGGTGCGGGCGCCCATGTCCGTCAGCAGATCGTCGATGTAGTGGAAGTTGAAGGGGACCACGCAGGTGCCGGCGGCGAGCGCGTCGGGCCGCTCGGCCCTGATCCACTCCAGCCGCGTCTCGATCCGCCGCCGCATCTCGGGCTGCGGCGGGAGGGTCAAACGGCCGTGCACGTGCTCGGCCACCCAGCGCGCGCCGATCTCGGACGTGAGCTGCGAGTACAGGCTGCTGTTGTAGCCCACGAAGGCCAGCCGCGGCACGTCCACCGGCAGGATGTTGCGGTACAGCCGGTAGCACCCGTCCGCGCCGAGGACGCGGTCGCGCGCCCACGCGGGGAGGAACGGCACCTCCTGGCGGAAGCCGGTGCCGAACACCACCACGTCGGCGTCCACCTTCCCGCCGTCCGCCAGCTCCAGGCCTCCGTCGCGCAGACGCACGGGCTCGCCGCGGCGCACCTTCAATCGCCCCGCCTGGACGTGGTCGTAGAACCCGCCCGACGCCAGGCTCAGCGTGCACGCCGCCATCTGCTCCAGGGGCGCGTCGGGGGTCAGCCCGTGCGCGTCCAGGGCGAAGCGGCGGCGCAGGCTGCGCTCGATCATCCGCCAGAACAGCCACACCCCGCGGCGCAGCGGCCCGTGCAGCACCCGCTCGAACCCCGCCGGCTCGCGGTAGCGGAAGAGCGCCTCGCTGAAGCGCGTGGTCAGCACGTACTTCAGGTGCACGCGGCCGAAGAAGTACCGCGGCATTTTCCACAGCGCCCGCCGGAACACCAGCGTCACCGCGGACGCCTTCCCCACCGCCGCGCACGCCGCGTCCGCCGCGCTCTTGGCGTAGCCCACCACGGCGACCCGCTTCCCCTCGAACGCCGCGCCATCCCCCGCCTGGGTCGTGTGCAGCACGCGTCCGCCGGCCGACTCGAAATCATCCCGCCCCGGCAGGACGGGGACGAACGGCTCGCTGAACACCCCGTTGCAGACGATCAGCCAGTCCACGTCGTGCGCCGTCTCGCCACCGTCCTCGCCCGCCACCCGCACGCGCCAGCCGGGGCGCCCGTCCGTGCGCGCCTCGGTGGAGACGACGCGGGTGCGCAGGCGCACGTGCGGCGTGACCCCGAAGCGGTCGGCGTAGGCGGCCAGGTACGCCTGCACCTGCTCGCCGCTGGGCCAGTCGGGGTAGTGCGCGGGCATGGGGAAGTCTGAAAAGGCGTAGGTGTCGCGCGGGTTCTGCGTGTGCAGCCCGGGGTAGCGGCGCGAGCGCGCCCACACGCCGCCCACCTCGTCTTCCGCTTCGAACACCGTCACCCGGCACCCGTCGTCCAGCAGGGTGCGGGCGGCCACCAGCCCGCTCAGCCCCGCGCCCACGATCCCGATATGCATCCGTGTGTCTCCGCGCGCGCGTATCTCTGCTCCACTCGACCTCATCTGAACGGATGACGGCGGGTGAGGGTTGCCACTGGTATGATGAGCGGTCGTTCGGCGGGATCAAAGGATCGTGACGAGGGACGAGCCGTCTACATGGCCAGCCCCAGGATGGCCGCCGTCGTTCCGCGTCCAGAGCGGACGATGTCGTCCCGAGGCCGATCACGCGGAACCCGCGGCTGCACCACCCTTTGCGGGCCGAAGGATCCATCGCCCGCCGATGCGGCCGCGCGGAGGGATGGCGGCCGGTGTCTTCATCCCGAACACTTCAACCGAGCAGCGGCGGGCGGGATTTGCCCGCGGCGGCGGACGGCGTACATTTCGGCCCCGTCGTCGCGCCGTGCCGTCTCCGTCCCTCGTCCGCAGCGCAGGAGCGTTCCGCTTGAACTCCGTCGTCGTCGCCGGGCTTCCGGGCCACTTCGCCACCTGGCTGGCCGAGCGCCTGCCGCGCGTGACCGTGCAGGCCGCCTTCTCGGCCGCGGAGGCCGTGGACCACGCGCGCGACGGTCGCACGCTGGTGCTGATCGACCTGTCGGTGGGCGCGGACGACACCATGGACGCGCTGCGCGGGCTGCGCGGCGGCCCCGGCGGCACCGCGCCCGTGGTGGTGACCGTGGAGCCCGGCGCGGGCGGCGTGGACGAGGGCGTGCTGGACCGGCTGGTGAAGAACTTCGCCGTGGACCGCGTCCTCTTCCATCCGCTGGACCGCGCCGAGCTGCTGCGCGCCGTCTCCGGGCTGCTGCAGGTGGCCGCCTCCGCCGCGCCCGTCCCGGCGCCGCGCGCGACCCAGGCCCCGGCCGTCACGGCGCCACCGTCTCCCGTGTCGGCGGATCCACAGGCGCAGTCCGCCGCGGCGGCGCCGCGGCACGACGTGGCGGCGGCGGTGAACCAGCTGTGGGCGCGGGCGCGCGGCGCCATGCTGCAGCGCGTGGAGGTGCTGGAGCGCGCCGCCCGCGCCGCCGCCGACGGCCGGCTGACCGGCGCGCTGCGGCAGCAGGCCACCGACGAGGCGCATCGCCTGGCCGGCGCGCTGGGCACCTTCGGCATCCCCCAGGGCACCCGCCTGGCGCGCGAGATGGAGACGCGCTTCGGCGGCGGCCAGTACCTGAAGCCCGCCGACGGCGCCGAGCTCGCCACCACCGCCGCGAAGCTGCGCCGCGCCATCGAGCAGCGCCCGGCCGACGCGCCCGCGCCGCTGTCCGCCCCGCCGGCGCGTCCGTCCGCCCCCGCGCGAGCCGACGGCGGCGCCGCCGTGCTGCTGGTGGTGACGACGGATCCCGCGCTCGCCACCGCCGCGCGGGACGCGATGGCAGGCGGGCCGGTGCGGATCGCGGTCGCGGCGGAGGTGGACGGCATCGCGTCGGCCGTGTCCGGACGCCCCGACGTGGTGCTGCTGGACGTGAGCGCGGCGGACGCGACCAGCGACTGGAGCGCGCTGAACGCGGTGGGCGCGCGCTACCCCGGCGTGCCGATCGTCGTCGCCACCGCGCGCGGCGCGCTGCCCGACCGCCTGCGCGCGGTGCAGCTGGGCGCCAGCACCTTCCTTCAGAAGCCGCTCGCCCCCGACGCGGTGAAGCAGGCGGTCGACGACGTGCTCCCCGCGCGGCGGGCCGAGCGCGCGCGCGTGCTGTGCGTGGACGACGACCCGCAGCAGCTGGACGCCGCGCGCGCCTTCCTGGAGCCGCACGGGCTGGAGGTGCACACCAGCAGCGACCCGCTGCACTTCTGGACGCGTCTGGGCGAGGTGAACCCCGACCTGCTGGTGCTGGACATCGACATGCCGCACGTGAACGGCATCGAGCTGTGCCGCGTGGTGCGCGCCGACCCGAAGTGGCGCGCGCTCCCCGTAGTCTTCCTCACCGCGCGCACCGAGGCCGAGACGGTCTACCGCGTCTTCGCCGCCGGGGCGGACGACTACGTGGCCAAGCCCTTCGTGGGCCCCGAGCTGATCGCCCGCATCCGCAACCACCTGGGGCGGCCGCGCGGGTGAGGCACCCGGGTTCGTCGTGGTGCCAACCGCTACACTGCGGATCAGGATCGGGAGGTTCGGACGATCGGCATATTTCGCGAGTCTGCCAGCCCCTCGCCGCGTGAAATCCGCGATCTGGCTCGCGGTTTCGGTTGACGGTCTCACGGATCGAAACACCTCATCTCATTTGTTCAATCACTGAACGTCCACGGCGGGAACAACTTGCCCCGGCGCGGCCGGAATGCTACCCTACCCACTTTCCCCCGTCGTTCGGTGCAGCATCCCAGCGAGCGTGCGGGCGCCGTTCCCGAAACCGAGACCCGTGCATGGCTACGACTTTGAACCCCGCTTCCGCCGCCGCCCCCAGCTTTGGGCGCGAGAGCCGGTACGGGCTTGAGAACCATGGCATCCGCAACCCCGGCACCGTGTTCTGGAACCTGAACCCGGTGGAGCTGGTGGAGCACGCCATCCGCCGCGGCGAGGGGATCCTGGTGGACGGGGGGCCGTTCAACGCCGTCACCAGCCCCCACACCGGCCGCAGCCCCAACGACCGCTTCGTCGTGCGCGAGCCGGGGAGCGAGGGGCACGTGGACTGGGGGAAGGTGAACGTGCCCTTCGAGCCGGCCAACTACGACCGGCTGCGCGAAGACGTGATGGAGCACCTGGAGGGGCAGGACCTGTTCGTGCGCGACATGTGGGCGGGGGCGGACGAGGCTTATCGTCTCGGCGTGCGCGTGATCACCCCCAACGCGTGGCACAACCTGTTCGCCTTCAACATGTTCCGCCGGCCCGACGAACGCGAGCTGGAGCAGTTCCAGCCCGGGTTCACCATCCTGCACGCCCCCGAGTACCAGGCGGACCCGGAGCGGCACGGCACGCGCACCAGCACCTTCATCCTGATCCACTTCGGCCGGCGCGAGGTGCTGATCGGCGGCACGCGCTACGCGGGCGAGATCAAGAAGAGCGTGTTCGGCCTGCTCAACTACCTCCTCCCCACCGAGCACGGCGTGCTGTCGATGCACTGCTCGGCCAACGTGGGGCCGCAGGGCGACACCGCGCTCTTCTTCGGCCTCTCCGGCACGGGGAAGACCACGCTGAGCGCCGACCCCGAGCGCGCGCTGATCGGCGACGACGAGCACGGGTGGAGCGACGGCGGGATCTTCAACTTCGAGGGCGGCTGCTACGCCAAGGCCATCAAGCTCTCCAGGGCCGGCGAGCCCGAGATCTACGCCACCACCCGCATGTTCGGCACGGTGCTGGAGAACTGCGTGGTGGACGACGAGCGCCGCGTGGACTTCGACGACCAGTCGATCACCGAGAACACGCGCGTCAGCTATCCGCTGCACTACATCGAGAACCACGTCGCCTCGGCCAGCGGCGGGCACCCCAGGAACGTGGTGTTCCTGACCGCCGACGCCTACGGCGTGCTGCCGCCGATCAGCCGGCTCACCCCCGAGCAGGCGATGTACTACTTCCTGAGCGGGTACACGGCCAAGGTGGCGGGCACCGAGCGCGGCGTGAAGGAGCCGCAGCCCACCTTCAGCGCCTGCTTCGGCGCGGTGTTCCTGCCGTTGCACCCCAACGTCTACGCCGAGATGCTGGGGAAGAAGCTGCAGCAGCACCAGGCGCGCGTGTGGCTGGTGAACACCGGGTGGACGGGCGGGCCCTACGGCGTGGGCCACCGGATGAAGCTGGGCTACACGCGCACCATGGTGCGCGCCGCGCTGGCCGGCCAGCTCGACGGCGTGGAGACCAGCACGGTGCCGTTCTTCAACCTGAGCGTGCCCACGGCCGTCCCCGGCGTTCCGGCCGAGGTGCTGGTGCCGCGCAACACCTGGCCCGACGCCGCGCAGTACGACGAGCAGGCGCGCAAGCTGGCCGGCCTGTTCGCCGAGAACTTCAAGCGCTTCGCGGACAAGGTCTCCGACGCCGTGAAGGCCGCCGGCCCCACGCCCGAGTAGCCGGCCGGCGATCGGGATTGGCCGCGAGCGGGCCGGGGAACGCATCCCCGGCCCGGTTGCATTCGATGGCGGCCGATCGTCGACGGATCGATCGGTCGATGGTCGCGGCGCGGGCGATTCGGGGTGGGGTTGCGGGCGCGAGTTTGCGAGTGAACTCGCCGCCTCGCCGCTACAACGGCACACGGTCCGCCTTCGCGGACTTCAACCGCCACGGCGGATCGGCGGGGTGACGATCTCCCCGCGGAACCCGTCGTACAATGCCCGTACCGCGCGACAATGCCCGCGTCGGGCACACGGCCGGTAGTCCGCGCAGGCGGACTTCGTGTGGTTGTTCCAGCGATTTCGATCGCCCGGCGATGGCTGGCGCGGTGCCCCGACCGGCTGGTCCGCAGATGGCCCGGCGCTGGCATTCGGCACCCGACGGCGCGTACACACCCGCAGAGCTTTCCGGACCATGATCCTCAAGCGCTTCTACGACGACAGCCTGGCCCACGCGAGCTGGATGGTGGGGTGCGCCGCGACCGGCGAGGCGCTGGTGGTGGACCCCAACCGCGACGTGGAGCAGTACACCGAGGCCGCCGCGCGCGAGGGGCTGCGCGTGACCCACGTGGCCGAGACGCACATCCACGCCGACTTCGTGTCGGGCACGCGCGAGCTGGCGCAGCGTTCCGGCGCCGTGCCGCACCTGTCCGACGAGGGGGGCGGCGACTGGCGCTACGGCTGGGCGGCGGAGGCCGACGCGGTGCTGCTGAAGGACGGCTCGCGCTTCATGGTGGGCAACGTGCGCGTGGACGTGATGCACACCCCCGGGCACACCCCCGAGCACCTCTGCTTCGTGATCACCGACACCGCCGGCGCCGACCGGCCGATGGGCGTGTTCACCGGCGACTTCGTGTTCGTGGGCGACGTGGGCCGCCCCGACCTGCTGGAGCGCGCCGTCCATCGGGAAGGGACGATGGAGAGCGGGGCGCGCACGCTCTTCCAGTCGCTCCGCCGCTTCAAGGCCGCGCTGCCGGAGTGGGTGCAGCTGTGGCCCGCGCACGGCGCCGGATCGGCGTGCGGCAAGGCGCTGGGCGCGGTGCCGCAGACCACGCTGGGCTACGAGCGGCTGTTCAACTGGGGGCTGGCGGAAGTGGACGAGGAGGCGTTCGTGCGCGCCGTGCTGAGCGGCCAGCCCGAGCCGCCGATGTACTTCGCGGAGATGAAGCGCGTGAACCGCGACGGCCCCCGCGTGCTGGGCGGCTTCCGCGTCCCCAAGCGCCTCCCCGACGCGGAGCTGGCCGACGTGGCGGCGGCGGGGACGTTGATCGACACGCGCCGTTCCACGGCGTTCGCCGCGCGCCACGTGCCGGGTGCGCTCAGCGTGCCGCTGGGGAAGAAGTTCAGCAGCTGGGCCGGCTCGGTGGTGCCGTACGGCCGCCCGTTCTGGCTGATCGTGGAGGACGAGTGCGCGGCGAAGGCCGTGCGCGACCTGGCGCTGATCGGGCTGGACGAGTGCGCCGGCTACTTCCCGCCCGAGGCCGTGGACGCGTGGATCCGCGACCACGGCAGGCGCGCCTCGGTGCACCAGGTGGCCGCGGACGACCTGGAGGCGCGGCGGGTGGCGGGCGCGGTGGAGATCGTCGACGTGCGCAACGCCAGCGAGTTCGACGCGGGGCACATCCCGGGCGCCATCAACCTGCCGCTGGGGCGCCTGGCCGAGCGGCTGGACGACGTGCCGCGCGGCCGCCCGCTGGTGGTGCACTGCCAGGGCGGCGGCCGCGCCAGCGTGGCCATCGGCCTGCTCCAGGCCCGCGGCTTCGGCGACGTGGCGCACCTGGAGGGCGACTATTCCGGCTGGCCGGCCGCCGGGCGGCCGGTGGAGAAGGGCGTGGCGGTGCCGGCCTGACCCGCCGGCGCCGCCGCATCACCCGCGCGCCGAACTCCGTCAGCGCCCCGCCGCCGGCGTGGCGTGCGGGAGGGTGCCGGGCATGTCGGCCGCGACGTACGCCATCACCGCCATCGCCGCGACGCACTTCGCGAACTCCTGCGGATCGAGCTTGTCGATGGTGTCGGCGCTGCTGTGGTGGTACCAGAAGTACTTCGTGCCGTCCACGTCCAGCGCCAGCCCGGGCACACCCTCGCGGATGATCGCGTCCACGTCGGCCTCGCCCTCGCCCGGGTCCATCTTCGCCGCGCCGATCGGCTCCAGCAGCCGGCTGATCTGCCGCATCGTCTGCAGCGCGGCGTCACTCCCCTGGAAGCGGAAGCCGTACGGCCGGAACACGCCGTTGTCGCTCTCGATGGCCAGCTGGTGCCTGCCCAGTTCGGCCTGGTGCGCGTCACGATAGCCGCGGCCGCCGCGGGTTCCGTTCTCCTCGTTGGTCCACATCACCACCCGCACCGTGCGCCGCGGCCGCAGCCCCAGCTCCCGCATCAGCCGCACGGCCTCCCACGCCGCCACCGCGCCGCCCGCGTCGTCCATCGCGCCGGTGCCGATGTCCCAGCTGTCCAGGTGGCCGCTGATCACCACCACCTCGTCGGGCCGCTCGCGGCCCACGATCTCGGCCACCGTGTTGCGCGACGGTGCGTCGGGGAGCGTCTGCGCGCCCATCGTCAGGTGCACGCGGATGCGCTCGCCGCGGTCCTGCATGCGGTGCAGCATCATCGCGTCTTCGGTGCTGATCGCCGCGATGGGGATGCGCGCCACGGTGGTGTCCACGTACCGCGTGCTGCCGGTGTGCGGGTTCTGCATGCTGAAGCTCGAGACCGAGCGGATCAGGGTGGCCACGGCTCCGGCCCGCGCGCCCGCCGCCGCGCCCAGGCTGCGCCAGCGCACCGTTTCGCCGTAGGTGGTGAACGGCACGTCGAAGAGGACGATCTTGCCGCGCGCCTGGGCGCCCCGGGCCTTCAGCTCGTCCTCGCTGGCCACCACGACCACGTCCGCCGTCACCCCGCCCGCCGGCGTGCCCACGCTGCCGCCCAGGCCGGCCATGTGCAGCGAAACCTGGCGCGGGGCGAGGAGTTCCGCGCCTTCCTGGCCGCGCACCCAGTGCGGCACCAGCACCGGCTCGCCGCGCACGTTCTGCAGGCCGTCGCGGCGCATCTGGTCCAGCGACCAGTCGATGGTGTTCTCCAGCGCCTGGCTGCCGCTGAGCCGCGGGCCGAAGCGGTCCACCAGCGTCGCCAGCCGCTTCCAGCCGAAGGTGTCGGCGAGCGCGGCCTGGATCAGCCGGCCGGCGTCGCCGCGGTAGACGGAGTCGAGCGCCTGCGCGTGCGCGGCCTGTGCGCGCGCACCCAGCGCGAGCGCGGCGAGCAGCGGCACCATGCCGCGGCGGATGGATCGATGCATCGGCGGATCGGGGGCCGGAGGGCGTGAGCTTTGGTGGGTTTACGGTTTTGGTATGCTAACCATTTCGCATTCGCCGCGAAACCGCCCCGGTGTAATCAGTTGGTAAAGGATGCCGGGATGATGATGAATCGCATTTCTGCCGTGCAGACCCCTCGGCCGTCATCCCCTGGCGCCGCGGGGCGACGCCGCGCACGGAACCTGCGTTTTGCGGGGCGAAAACCTGGATTTCTCCGCGACACCGACCCGAGCCGGACGATACCGCACCATGGGCATCTCGCTGAAGCCCGAGCACGTGAAGCGCTACCGCGACCTTGCCAGGCTGATGCTGAAGTACGGGCGCAGCGACCTGGTGCAGACCGCCGGGCTGGAAGACGCGCTGCTGCAGGAGGACCAGGGCGCGCTGGCGGCGCCGCAGAACGGGCCACGCCCCGAGGAGCTGGCCGACGACCTGGAGCGGATGGGGCCCACCTTCATCAAGCTGGGCCAGCTCCTTTCCACCCGGCCCGACCTGCTGCCGCAGCCGTACATCGACGCGCTCACCCGGCTGCAGGACAACGTGGAGCCGTTCCCGGCGCAGGAGGCCGAGGCGATCGTCTCCGAAGAGCTGGGGGTGCGCACCAGCAAGGCGTTCAGCGACTTCACCGCCGAGCCGATCGCGGCCGCCTCGCTGGGCCAGGTGCACCGCGCCGCGCTGCGCGACGGGAGCCCCGTGGCGGTCAAGGTGCAGCGCCCCGGCATCCGCCAGCAGATCGCCGAAGACCTCGACGCGCTGGACGAGGTCGCCACCTGGATGGACCGGCACACCAGGACCGGGCGGCAGTACGAGTTCGGCCGCACCCTGCAGGAGTTCCGCAAGACGCTGGTGGCCGAGCTCGACTACCGCCGCGAGGCCGCCAACCTGGCCACGCTGGGGCAGAACCTGGCCGAGTTCGAGCGCATCGTGGTGCCCACCCCGGTGGACGACTACACCACCTCGCGCGTGCTGACCATGGAGTTCGTGCGGGGGAAGAAGATCACCAGCCTGTCGCCGCTGGCGCACCTGGAGATCGACGGCGCCGCGCTGGCCGAGGAGCTGTTCCAGGCCTACCTCAAGCAGATCCTGATCGACGGCTTCTTCCACGCCGACCCCCACCCGGGCAACGTCTTCCTGACCGACGACGGGCGGATCGCGCTGCTGGACCTGGGGATGGTGGGGCGCATCAGCCCCGAGCTGCAGGAGCGGCTGATCAAGCTGGTGCTGGCCATCAGCGAGGGCCACGGCCCCGAGGCCGCTGAGATCACCATCGACCTGGGCGAGGCGAAGGAAGGCTTCGACCGCGCCGAGTTCACCCGCAGCACCAGCGAGCTGGTGGCGCTCTTCCAGGGCGCCACCGCCGAGAACGTGCAGGTGGGGCGCATCATGCTCGAGGTGTTCCGCTCGGCCGCCGAGAACGGGATCCGCCTGCCGACGGAGCTGGCCATGCTGGGGCGCGCGCTGCTGGCGCTGGACCAGGTGGGGCGCACGCTGGACCCCGCGTTCGACCCCAACGCCAGCATCCGCCGCAACGTGAACGGGCTGATGCAGCGGCGGATGCTCAAGTCGCTCTCTCCGCAGCGGATGTTCGCCAACCTGCTGGAGATGAACGAGCTGGTGCAGAAGCTTCCCACCCGCGTGAACCGCGTGCTCGAGAAGGTGGCCGACGACGGCTTCACCGTGCACGTGCGGGTGAGCGAGGAAGTGTGGCTGATGGAGGGGATGCAGAAGATCGCCAACCGCCTCACCACCGGCCTGATCCTGGCGGCGCTGATCATGGGCGCCGCGCTGATGATGCGCGTGCAGACCCGCTTCACCATCGGAGGCTATCCCGGCATCGCCATGCTCTTCTTCCTGGGCGCGGCGCTGCTGGGCATCTGGCTGGTCTTCTCCATCCTCCGCGCCGACGTGCACCGCAAGCAGGGCCCGCCCGTGGGCCGGTAGCTGGGCGGACCGCCGGATTCTTCAATTCAGGCCGAAACCGGCGAGCGCGGGCGGGTCCCCGCTCGCTCCGGGGGCCTCTCGTTGCGGATCGTCCGGCACTCAGCCGCCTCAGTCGATGGTGGCGACGGCGGCGATCTGGGCGGCGGAGGGCTCGGCGGCGGGGGCGTCGCGGAAGGTGTCGAGCACCTCCATCAGCTTGACCAGGTCGGCGCGGTTGCTGGCGATGCCCAGCGAGGCGCGGATGGCGCCCACGGCCTGGTCGCCCATGCAGTCGGAGAACTGCTGCAGCGTGAACGAATCCGCCGTCATGGTCTGGATGCAGCGGAACGCCTCGTCGTCGTGGTAGTCGAAGGCGAACTCGGCCGCGCCGGGGTTGCAGAAGAAGCCGGTGCGGATGGAGATGCCGGCCTCGTTGCAGCGCTGCTCCACCACGCGGAAGTCCACCAGCTCGCCGGCCGGGTCCAGCAGGTTGAAGGCGACGGTGCCCCCGCGGCGCTCCAGGTCGCGCGGCCCGTACACGCGCACCAGCGGCGCGCCGTTGCCGTGGCTGGCGCCCTCCAGCCGGTCCATCAGCTCGGCGGTGAGCCCCATCACGTGCGCGTTGATGTTCTCCACGCCGATCCGGCGCAGGAACTCGAGCCCCGAAGCCGCGGCCGCGATCCCGATGTAGTTGGGCGTGCCGTCCTCGAACGCGCGCCCGGTGACGTGCGGCAGGAACACCGGGTTCTGCGCCGACACGAAGCGCACGGTGCCGCCCGAGAACCAGGGGCGGTGCAGCTCTCCCAGCAGGTTGCGGCGGGCCAGCAGCGCCCCCACCCCGGTGGGAAAGCCGAACATCTTGTAGAAGCTGAGGCAGACGAAGTCGGGCGTGTGGCGCCGCAGGTCCAGCGGGCTGGTGGGGACGAACGCCGCCGCGTCGAGCAGCACGTGGTAGCCGTGCTCGCGCGCCACGTCGATCCACTCCAGCGGGTGTTTGACCCCCGAGAAGTTGGACTGCGCGGGAAAGGCGAACAGGTTGGGCCTGGTACAGTCCGGACAGGTCAGGTGCTCGCGCAGGTCGCTCACCCTCAACTCATGGTTCAGCGGCACGTAGCGCACCTCGGCCCCGCGGCACGACGCGTACTCGCGCATCCCGTTCACCGAGTTGTGGTTGTCGGCGGTGAGCAGGAACTGCACGCCGGGCTCCCACGGATACGCCTCGGCCACCAGCTTGAGCGCGCCGCTGGCGTTCAGCGTGAACACCACGTCGTAGTGCGCGGGGTCGGCGTGGAAGTACTCCAGCACCTTCAGCCGCGCCTCTTCCACCTTTTGCGTGGCGGCCTGCGAGGTGGGGTTGCGCGAGTGCGGGTTGCCCAGGACCGTGTGGCACAGGTACTCGGCATGGTCGCGCACCTGGCTTTCGGCGTACAGCCCGGCGCCGGTGTAGTCCAGGTAGACGTGCCCCAGGCCGTCCAGCCGGCTGAACTCGCGGCGGCGCAGCTCGGCGAAGGTGTCGTTCATCGCAGGCGATGGGTTGGCGCGAGAAAACGTAAGGCGCTGCGTGGCAAACGCTTCGGAAAGGTATCCCCGGAGCGCGCCTGAATCAACCGCGAGGGCCGGCCAGGCGCTGGAGCCCGGCCGCGAACACCTCCGCCAGATCCCAGCGGAATTCCTCGAGCTCTCTGATCGGAATCCGCGGTCCGTCTGGGCGGCCTGGGTGACCAGTGACCGCCATTCGGTCCTGGGAATCGTCCATCGTCCACAAAGAAGTTTCGTATCAATAGCGGTTTCTTGATCAAGAAAATCCTGATTCAACGAAAAACTCCAGAAGCTACATCGAGCCTGCCGAGTGCACCTCCGCACCTCCCTCCGCACCTCCGCACCTCCGCACCTCCGCACCAAGGGTATTCTCCGTACGCATTTCGTGATGATCCGCACACCTCTCGTTGACGAAAGGCGTTTGCACGCCTAATGTCGGCCTGTCGGAATTTTCCCCGCCCACGGAGACGACAAGGTGCCCGGCAAGATCCAGCGGGAGATCCAGCAGAACAAGCCGATTCCCTCGCTCGAGGAGGAGGCGTACCTGAACGTGCAGCGCACCGCCAACGTGCTGCTGCAGGGGCTCACCGAAGTGCTCCGCCGCCACGACCTTACGCCCACGCAGTACAACGTGCTGCGCATCCTGCGCGGCGCGGGCGACAAGGGGCTCACCGCGGGCGAGGTGGGCGACCGCATGATCACCCGCGACCCCGACGTGACCCGCCTGCTGGACCGCCTGGAGAAGCGCGGGCTGGCCGAGCGCTGGCGGTGCACGCAGGACCGCCGCGTGGTGTGGACCCGCATCACCGGCCCCGGCCTGGCCGCGATCGCCCCGCTGGACGCCGAGATCGCCGAGCTGCACCTGCGCCAGCTGGCGCACCTGGGCGAGGAGCGCCTCACCTCCTTCATCGCGCTGCTGGAAACGGTCCGCGAGCCCTCCTGAAGCCGCACCACCACCCGCAGGATCGCGATCATTCCGGATCCGGCGTCACCATCGCGATCACTCCGCCGTTCACGGATCGAGATGGGTGATTCCCAGGCCCAGGTGTGCGTTCTTCCATGTGCGCAGCTTGCGGACGGTGCGCACGTACGGCTCGGCGCCGTTGACGAAGTTGGACAGTCCCGTGGGGCTCATTCCCACCTCGCGCGACGCCTGACGCAGGCTGACACGATCCATGTACAGGCGCAGCGTCTCGCGGATCGATTCGATCTCGGCCGCGAAGGCCTCGGGGTCGCGCTCGCGCAGCGTGTGCAGGCTGGTTCCAGTCTCCGGCATCATCATCTCGCCCGGTTGCATTTCCTATGTTTACTTCGCGAAATGAGTATGCGCCGCCGCCCCAGCATTGTCAATATCGTCCATTCTGAAGGGGTATAATCATGTAAGTCATTACATTGCAACATAGTATGGAACTGGACCGCACATCGACGTACTGAAATGATTGGGGTGGAGTACGGGCTCCGCTTCCGCGTCGGCGGGCAGCATCCAGTCGCAGGGGCTTGCGAGGCGGGCGGCGGAGCCGCAGCATCCGCGCTTCGCGATCTACCCATGGGAGCCCACGCGCATGGCCGTACCCGACTTCCCTGCCCATCACCCGCTCCCGCCGCGCCAGCCGAAGAACGTGCGCACGGCCGTGCTGCTGGCGCTGTTCCTGGGGCCGCTGGGGCTGCTCTACACATCGATCGGCGGCGGCTTCTTCTGCCTGTTCCTGCTGATCGTGCTGGGGCTGTTCACCGTGGGGATGGGCGTGATTCCCGTGTGGGGGCTCAGCGTGCTGTGGGCGTACCTGGCCGCCAGCCACTCGCACGCGGTGGCGAACGGGGCGGGGGAGGATGGATCGGCGGGAGGACTACACGCCGCGCGGGCGGATGAACCCCGTGGTGACGGTACGAGATTGGACGCGTGAGAGCTTGCGAGTGAAGCGAACTCGCGGCCTCGCGGCTACAACGGCGCGCACTCCGCCTGCGCGCCGCCTGCGCGGACTTCAACGTCGTCCGCAGAAGCGCCCCGCCGGGATGCCGGCGGGGCGCTTCCGATCCGGGAGGGCCGGCCAGGTGCGGCTACTCGGCGCGGAGGGCGTCGAGCGGGTCCAGGCGGGCGGCGCGGCGGGCGGGGAACCAGCTCGCGGCCACCGCCGAGGCGCCCAGGACGGCGGCGACCAGGAAGTACGTCGCGGGGTCGATCACGGGAACGCCGCGGAAGAAATGCGCGACGGTCTGCCCCGTGCCGATGGCGAGCATCGCGCCGAAGATGGCGCCGGCGCGGGCCAGCCGGACGCCGCCGCCCAGCACGTGACACACCACCTGACCCTCGCGCGCGCCCAGCGCCATCCGCACGCCGATCTCGCGCGTGCGGCGGGCCACGCCGTACGCCACCACGCTGTACACGGCGCCCACGCACAGCAGCAGCGCCGCCGCGGCCACCGCGCACAGCACCACGCCGAACCACCCCAGCGGCGCCCGGTAGCGCGCCAGCGCCGTCTCCATCGTCACCACGTCCGCGACCCGCGCGCCGGGGATGGCGGCGCGGAGCGCGGCGGCGACGGCGGGGGCCAGGCGCATCGGGTCGCCGCGGGTGCGCACGGCCACGGCGGCCGCGGTGGGCGGGTGCATCTGGGTGGAGAGGTAGAGCGCCGCCGCGCGGGCCTGCGGGGTGCCGGGGCCGCTGGGCGCCACGTCGTCCACCACGCCCACCACCTGGTACGTTTCGCCGAAGAAGCCGGTGGGTGCCAGCATCTTGCCGATCGGCTCGCCGCGCGGGTACAGCACGCCGGCGAACGCCTGGTTGATCACCGCCACGCGCCGGCCGCGGTCCGCCGCGGTGAGCTCGCGCCCCTTGATCACGCGGACGCCGAGGGTGCCGAACCAGCCCGGGCTCACGGCCAGGTTGCGCGCGGGACCCACCAGGATCGGCGTCCACACGTTGGCCAGGCTGCACTCGCGGCAGAAGGTGGTGACCCTGTCCTGCGCGCCCAGCCCCAGCCACGCGCCGGGCGAGCCCAGCGCCGCCGCGCGCACGCCGGGCACGGCGCGCACCCGGTCCAGCGCCGCTTGCAGCGCCGCCGCCCGCCGCGCCGGGTCCGCCGCCAGCGTGGCGGGGGTGTCGAGCCGCAGGGTGAGCGTGTCGCGCGGATCGAAGCCGGGCGACACGGCCGCGGTGCCGGGAAGGGAGCCGCGGATCAGCAGGCCGGCGCCCACCAGCAGCCCCATCGACGCGGCGAGCTGGGCGACGGTGATGGTGCGGCGCAGCCATCCTTCGTGGCGGTCGGGGGTGGCGCGGCTGCCGGTGGTGAGCTGCGCGTGCAGGTTGCCTCGCCCCGCCCCCAGCGCCGGTGCCACGCCGAAGAGGAGTACCGCGCCCGCGGGCACCGCCAGTGCCAGCAGCGGCGGCAGCGCCCCCGCGCCGCCCGCGATCTGCCCGCCGGCGGCGGGCCACGAGGCGCGCAGCAGCGACAGCAAGCCGGAGCCGGTCAGCGCCGCCCCCAGCGCGCCGGCCAGCGCGAGCGCGCCGTTCTCGGCCAGCGACTGGATCAGCAGGCGCCCGGGCGAGGCGCCCAGCGCGGCGCGCATGGCCCGCTCGTGCCGGCGGGCGCTGGCGCGGATCACCACGTGCGCGGCGGCGTTGACGGCGGTCACCAGCGCCACCGCGACGGCGGCGGCGAGGAGAACCACGAAGATGGCGCGGTAGCCGTCGCGCTGCAGCTCGGCGGCGGTGCGGATCTCGTCCGTCCACCCGCCGGGGCCGCCGCCGGGCGCGCGGCCGAAGAGCGGCGGGTCTGCCGGGGCCCGCCAGCCGAGCCCGGCCCACGCCGCGCTCGCCATGGCCAGCGCCACGCCCCCGCCGAACGCCAGCGTGAGCACCGTCCCCACGGAGTGGCGCCGCGCCCGCCAGAGCGGGCGGAGCGCGTGCGCGGCATCGACCAGGATCGGCGTGAAGTCGGGCATCGGCGGCGTGCGGCGAGGGGTGGAGATCGGCCGGGCGCGGACGCGGATGGGGCACCACGGCGTCCGCGGACGCGTTCGGGCGAGATAAAACGTGCGCCCGGGCAGAAGATGACAGCCGATGTGACCCACTTGCAAGCGAAATCGTTGCCGGCGCGGGGTCGCACCGGCGGCGGCGAAGTGTAGATTGGCGCGGCGCGCGAGGGGACGGACGCGGGTTCGGTGCAGGAAGGCCAGCGTCTGCGCGGGAGGAGGAGTTTGTTCGGCTCGTTTCCGTTGCTGCAGTGAGGTCCGTTGCAGTTGCCGTTCTCCCCTCCCCCCGCGGAGCGGGGGCGGCGCACGCGGGAGTCGCGGAAACGCACATTGCGTGAGGGATGCGCGCCCGGAGGGCCGGGACGGCGGCGGCGCGCTCGCGCTGAAGCTTCGTCGCGGAGGACGCCGGGCGCGCCGCCGCTGGCCCGGCTGCGTTGGGCACGGTCGTATCGTGCCCTACGCAGCGCGCAGCCCGGCCCGGAGCGCAGCGGAGGGACACGCCCGAAGCCCCATGCGGTCCAGTCGGTCCGGTATTCCCGCTGACTCGCTGACGGACCGGCGGCACGGGCTTCGCAGGCGGACGCGGGGTTCCGCGACGAACGAGAAGGTCACTCTGACGCTGTATCATCGCGCGGCCGCCGAACCGGCCGCGCCCCGATCCGGAACGTGATGGCCCTGGCGACTCTCCTGACCGACGTCCAGCAGGTGGTGCACGGCGAGCACCGCGACGTGTTCCGCGTGCTGGGCATGCACCGCGTTTCCATCGGCGGCGAGCTGCGCCTCGTCGTCCGCGCCTTCCACCCCGGCGCCGAATCGGTGGCCGTGGTGGACGCCGAGACCGGCGACGCCGCCGAGATGGAGCGCGCGCACGCCGACGGCTTCTTCGAGCTGGTGCTCCCCCCCGGCTCGCACCCCTTCGCCTACCGCCTGCGCGTGCGCACTCCCGAGGGCGAGACGGCCGAGGAGGCCGACGCGTACGCCTTTCCCAGCACCGTCAGCGACTTCGACCTGTACCTGATCGGCGAGGGGACGCACCTGCGGCTGTGGGAGACGCTGGGCGCGCACCCCGACCAGATCGAGGGCGTGGCGGGAACGCGCTTCGCCGTGTGGGCGCCGGGGGCGCAGCGGGTCAGTGTCGTGGGCCCCTTCAACGGCTGGGACGGGCGGCGCCACGTGATGCGCTTCCACCCCGGCGCCGGCGTGTGGGAGATGTTCATCCCCGGCGTGGGCGAGGGCGCCATCTACAAGTACGAGATCCACGGCGCGCCCGGCGGAGTGTTCCTGAAGGCCGACCCCGTGGCCTTCGGCAGCGAGAACCGCCCCGACACCGCCTCGGTGGTGCGCGAGCTGCGCGGCTTCGAGTGGACCGACGGGGAGTGGATGGAGGAGCGGCGCACCGGCGACTGCTACACCCGCCCGATGGCCACCTACGAGGTGCACGCCCCCAGCTGGCGCCGCGTGCCCGACGACGGCGACCGGCCACTGAACTGGCGCGAGCTGGGCGAGCAGCTGGGCGACTACGTCACGGACATGGGCTTCACGCACGTGGAGCTGCTCCCCGTGGCCGAGCACCCGTACGACCCCAGCTGGGGGTACCAGGTGACCGGCTACTTCGCCCCCACCGCGCGGCTGGGGACGGCCGACGACTTCCGCTGGTTCGTGGACCACCTGCACGGGCTCGGGATCGGCGTGATCCTGGACTGGGTGCCCGCGCACTTTCCCAAGGACGCGCACGGCCTGCGCCGCTTCGACGGCACCGCGCTGTACGAGCACGAGGACCCGCGCCAGGGCGAGCACCCCGACTGGGGGACGCTGATCTTCAACTTCGCCCGCAACGAGGTGCGCAACTTCCTGGTCGCCAACGCGCTGTACTGGCTAGAAGAGTTCCACGTGGACGGGCTGCGGGTCGACGCCGTCGCGTCCATGCTCTACCTGGACTACAGCCGCCAGCCGGGAGAGTGGATCCCCAACGCGTTCGGCGGGCGCGAGAACCTGGACGCCATCCGCTTCCTGCAGCAGGTCAACTCCGTCGTCCGCGACCGGCACCGCGGCGCGCTGATGATCGCCGAGGAGAGTACGGCGTGGCCGGGGGTCACGCAGGCGCCGCACCTGGGCGGGCTGGGCTTCCACCTCAAGTGGAACATGGGGTGGATGAACGACTTCCTGAAGTTCGTGGAGGAAGACCCGGTCTACCGGAAGTACCACTTCAACCTGATCACCTTTTCGCTGATGTACGCCTTCAGCGAGCACTTCGTCCTTCCGCTCAGCCACGACGAGGTGGTGCACCTGAAGGGCTCGCTGATCGGGAAGATGCCGGGCGACGCCTGGCGGAAGTTCGCCAACCTGCGCTGCACCCTGGGGTTCATGTGGGGCCACCCGGGAAAGAAGCTGCTCTTCATGGGCGGCGAGTTCGGCCAGTGGAGCGAGTGGAGCGAAGGGCGCTCGCTGGACTGGCACCTGCTGGACGACCCCGCGCACGCCGGGGTGCAGCGGTTCATGCGCGACCTGAACGCGCTGTACCGCCGCGAGCGTGCCCTGTGGGAGACCGACTTCAGCTACGAGGGGTTCAGCTGGATCGACTTTCGCGACGTGGAGCAGAGCGTGCTGAGCTTCCTCCGCCGCGGGGTGGAGAGCGGCGAGCTGCTGCTGCTGGCGTTCAACTTCACCCCGATCCCGCGGCACCAGTACCGGCTGGGCGTGCCCCGCGAGGGCGGGTGGACCGAGGTGCTGAACAGCGACGCCGAGCCGTACGGCGGGAGCAACCTGGGGAACCTGGGGCGGGTGGAGACCGAGCCGGTGCCCGCGCACGGCCATCCCCAGTCGCTGCGCCTGACCCTGCCGCCGCTGGGGATGGTGGTGATGAAGCCCGAGCGGCCCTGACTTTCGAACCAGACCGAGCCATCCGAAGGAGAACGATATGCCCAGGACCACGGCGGGCCCCGCGAACGCGGTCCGCGCCAGCACCAGCCAGCCGCCCGGCGTGGCGCCCGACGCCCGCACCGCCGCCCCCGCCCCGGCCGACCCGCCCGAGGTGAAGGCGCAGAGCCTCTCGCCGCGCGCGCGGAAGGCGGCAGCGGAGAAGGCGGCCGCGAAGAAGCCGGCCCGGGGTGCCGCGCCCAAGGGACGCGGCGCGAAGAAGGAGACCGGCCGCTTCGTGCACAAGCCCGGGGGCCCCGACCTGCGCGAGGACCTGCGCGCCTTCGTGCAGGCGCGGCCCGGCGGGTGGGGGCACGAGGACTGGCTGGCGTTCCTGGACCACCTGCGCGAGCGCGGCCACGACACCTCGGACCCCGACGCGGTGGGGCTGCAGCTGGAGCGCGAGCGGCTGTGGGCGGTGCTGGGGCGCGTGCAGGGGATGGGCCCGCGCCGCGTCCAGACCGTGGTCGACCGCTACGACACCATCTGGAGCGCCCACCAGGCGAACGTGGACGAGCTCGCCACGCTGCCGGGGATGAACCGCTCCCTCGCCGAGAAGGTGCGGCAGGCGCTGCAGGGGTGATCGAAAGGTCGGCCTGACCGCACCCTCCGCCCCGGTGGCGCGGAAATCTCGTCCACGCCGGCGTGGCGGGCGGCCGGTGGAGGGCGCCCCTGCGGTGGGCAGCCCCTTCACCCCTACGTTTGCCCGCGCCCGGCCCGGGCGCCGGCGCCGGCCGTACCGCCAGCCTGACCTGGAGTCATGGGCGCCCATACATCAGGCTGGCGGCGCCGTGAGACCCACCGGGCGCGCCCGGTCCCCATCCTTGGAGATGGACGATGGAACAGACGATCCTCCTGGTGGAGGACAACGAGGACAACCGCGCGATCTACCGCACCATCCTCACCTACGGAGGGTTCCGGGTGATCGAGGCGGTGGATGGCGAGGAGGGGATCGAGAGCGCGCGGCGCGACCAGCCGGCGCTGATCCTGATGGACATCTCGATCCCCAAGATCGACGGATGGGAGGCCACCCGCCGGCTCAAGCTCGACGCCTCCACCATGCACATCCCCATCGTGGCGCTCACGGCCCACGCCCTGGCCGACGACCGGGCGCACGCGCTGGAGGTGGGGTGCGCCGGCTACCTGGCCAAGCCGGTGGAGCCCCGCCGCGTGCTGGAGGAGGTTCGCCGGCTGCTGGAGCCGCGCGCCTCCGGTGGAGCGGGCGAATGAAGGACGCGAGACCATCCCTCACCCCTCCTGGCAGGTGACCGATGTCCGCATGGCAGGGTGACGAGAACTTCCGCATCCACGGGGTGGAGAGCGACGAGGCCGCGCGCGAGGCCGCGCTGTTCGCGGGGCGCGCGCAGGAGCACGCCGTGGTGCCGGGCGCGAAAGACACGGGGTCGGAGAGCTCCGGCCTCTACCAGCTGCTGGTGGAGAGCGTGCAGGACTACGCCATCTTCGCGCTGGACCCGGCCGGCAACGTGCTGAGCTGGAACGCGGGCGCCCGGCGGCTCAAGGGGTACACGCGCGAGGAGATCGTGGGCCGCAACTTCTCCACCTTCTACCCGCCCGAAGACCTGGCCGCGGGGAAGCCGGCGTGGGAGCTGGAGGTGGCGGCGCGCGACGGCCGCGTGGAGGACGAGGGGTGGCGCGTGCGCAAGGACGGCACGCGCTTCTGGGCCAACGTGGTGATCACCGCGCTCCGCGACGCGTCGGGCCGGCTGGTGGGCTTCGCCAAGGTCACGCGCGACCTCACCGACCGCCGCGCGGCCGAGCAGG
>Ga0207706_10000537_pt1 | contig 40249 bp, 41 predicted proteins | sample KBSC53metaG_FD_184318 | JGI IMG/M metagenome (GOLD analysis project Ga0207706, IMG submission 184318) | Corn rhizosphere microbial communities from Kellogg Biological Station, Michigan, USA - KBS C5-3 metaG (SPAdes) (version 2) | ecosystem: Host-associated > Plants > Roots > Rhizosphere > Soil ... | reverse complement strand
GTTGGCAACGGCGGTATCGTTGCCTACCGCGCGCGCAGCCCGGCCCGGAGCGCAGCGGAGGGACACGCCCAAACCGCAGTACGGAGTACGAGGTACGGGGTACGAGGTACGGGGTACGAAACCCCTATCGAAGCAATCGCAGCCGCACTCCTCGAAGCCGTGAATCGATGAGCTTTCGCCACACGGATCACCGACACACACCATGAGAAACGTACGGCAGGCGGCCGTGCCGCAGGTGCAGCTGGTCACCTTCAAGGTCGGCGGCGAGGAGTTTGGCCTGGACGTGTTCCAGGTGCACGAGATCCTGCGCTTCACCGAGCCCACCCCCATGCCCAAGGCGCCCGCCTTCGTGGAGGGCGTGCTGGACGTGCGCGGCACCCTGGTCCCCGTGGTGGACCTGCGCAAGCGCTTCGAGGTGCACGACCTGCGCTACGACGAGGACACGCGCATCATCCTGGTGGACTTCCAGGGGGAGCGGCTGGGCCTGGTGGTGGACGAGGTGAGCGAGGTGATGCGCGTGCCCGAGACGGCCGTGATGCCGCCGCCGCAGTACGTGAAGGGGCTTGCCGCCGAGTTCATCCGCGGGATCGTGCGGCTGGAGGGGAGGATGGTGGTGCTGCTGGACCTGGACCGCATCCTGAGCAACCAGGAGCGGATGCAGCTTCTCTTCGCCGCCGGCGGGGATGACGAGCCGGCGGGCGCCGGGGCGGCAAAGGGCGCGCGGGAATGACGATGGACGAGATGCTGGCCGCGTGGGAAGAGCGGTACGGCCGCATCGCCGGGCGGCTGGACGCGGGCGACGCGTCGCCGCAGGTGAAGGACGAAATCGTGGGGCTGTTCAAGGAGGCCGAGACCGCCATCGAGCGGATGACGGCCTTCAAGGAGACGATCCGCGAGCTGGTGCAGCGCTACAAGACGCTGGCCGGCGAGAAGCAGACGGCCACGCCCGCGCGCGCCAGCCGGTCCGTGGTTTCCGACCACATCGGCAGCTCGACGTACGTGGAGCGCGGGTGGAGCGCCATCGCCGGCGGTGACGCGAAGCGCGCGGTGAAGGAGCTGGAGCGCGCGCTGGAACTGGCGCCCAACGACCCCCAGGCCGAGACGCTGCTGGGGTGGGCGCAGATGCTGCGCGGCCAGTACGACGACGCGCTGTTCACCTACTACAAGGTGCTGGCGAAGACGCCCGACAACCCGCTGGCGCGCGTGAACCTGGGGTACATCTGCCTGAAGAAGGGGATCTTCGGCGAGGCGATCGAGCACCTGTCCAAGGCGATCCGCCAGGAGCAGGACCGCAAGGCATCGCTCTACGCCCACTTCTACATGGGGCTGGTGTACCTGGAGCGCGAGATGTACGACGACGCGCGCGCCTTCTTCCGCAAGACGCTGGAGCTGGGCCCCAACATGCTCGAGGCGTGGTACGAGATGGGCCGCGCCTTCTACCTGGAGCGCAACCACCGCGCGGCCGCCGAGGCGTGGCGGCAGGGCGTGGAGACCAACCGCTTCAGCGTGTGGGGCGAGCGCTGCGGCCTGGCGCTCAAGCAGCTGGAGAACGGCGGGCGCGTGGAGTTCGCCGAGCTGGAGAGCGCGGCCTGAGCTTCGGCCCTGCGTCCATGGGAAAGCAGAAGCCTCGCAGCGATGCGAGGCTTCGGTGTTTTGCGGACGATGATGGGCCTCACGCAGGGTCAGCAGGGTCAGCAGAGGAACCAATGCAGGTCTCTGCCGACCCTGCTGACTCTGCGTGAGATTCGCACTGCTTGGCAGTCCAGCCTCACACCGCCGGCGGCGGAGGCGAGCCGGGGCCGGCGGGCGGCGGGCCGGGATACGGAGGCGGCGCGGCGCCCGGCGGGACGGCCGGGCCCTGGCCGCCGCGATGGCCCGGCCGCCAGCTGGTGAAGCGGCGGAGGAGCCAGATCACCAGCGCGAAGAGCACGAGCAGCGGCACCAGCCACCCCAGCATCGCGATCAGCCCCGCCAGGAAGCCGATGAAGTTGTCCCACGACTCGCTGAACGCCCGGAGGATCGGGTTGCCGCCCGGCCGCCCGCCGATCACCGGCGTGGGCTCGTGCAGCTTGACGGTGAGGGTGCTCAGCGACACGCGGCTGCGCAGGTAGCGCAGGCGGCCCTCGAAGCGCTCGATCTCTTCGCGCACGCGGGCGAGCTCGCGTTCCACGGCCAGCACGTCCTCGAGCTTGCCGGTGCGGTTGGCGAGGAGCTCCACCAGCCGCTGCTCCAGCCGCCGCGCGTTGTTCATCCGCGCGGTCACGTCCACGTACTCCTCGCCCACGTCCTCGGTGCTGGTGGTGAGCGACTCCAGCCTGCCCAGCGGGCGCAGGCCGGCTACCGCCTGGTCCCACCGCGCGGCGGGGAGCTTCAGCTCCAGCGACGCCTGGCGCACGTCCTGGCTGCCGCCCGTCATGCTGGTGTTGGCCACGTAGCCGCCCAGCTGCTGCGCCATCTGCTGCACTCGCGCGATGGCGGGCTCCAGCTTGTCCACCTGGACGGCCGCCGTCCCGGTGCGGATGATCATCCGCGGCGGCGCCGAGTCCACGGCGGCGGGGTTCGACGGCGGCTGGGCGCCGGGCGGGGTGCCAGGCTGGCCACGGGCCGGGGCGGCTTGCACGTCGACGGCGGCGCCTGCCTGGCGGTCTGGCGATCCTTCGCTCCTGGGCGCTTCGGGCGCCGCGGTGCCAACGTCGGACGAGTACTGCAGCCCTTGCTCGGCGGGCGCCTCATCCCGCTCCCCCGCCTTGCAGCCGAGGGCGAGCGCGAGCGGGAGGAGCAGGGCGATGCGGGGCAGGCGGTGCATGATGGGCCCGTGGTGGAGAGAGGCAGGGCAGCGGGACGATGATGGAACGGTGCGGAACGGATCGCTTCTGACGGATTTCAGCCGGCGCGGGCGCGGCCTGCCTCGCGCAGGCGGCGGATGGTCTCGCGCACGTCGTCTTCCGTCGTGCGCGGGTTGATGGTGCACAGGCGCAGCGCCGCGCGGCCACGCAGCTCGGTGGTGCTCAGCAGCGCCCAGCCGCTGCGGGTCACGTCGGCCGTGATGGCGCGCTGGTGTGCGTCGAGCGCGGCATCGCCGTCCACGCCGGCGGGGCGATGGCGGAAGGTGATGATGCCGAGCTGCGCGGGCGTCAGCACGTCCCACTCGCTGGACTGGCGCAGCTCCTCGCCGGCGACTTCGGCCAGGTGGATCCCCCAGTCGATGGCGGTGCGGAAGGCGGCCATCCCGAAGGTCTGGATCGACAGCCACAGCTTGAGCGCGCGGAAGCCGCGGGTGAGCTGCACCCCCCAGTCGCGGAAGTTCACCTCCTCGGCCGAGAGGTCCGAGTCCCTGAGGTACTCCGGGACCTCGCGAAAGGTGTCACGCAGCGCCCGCGCATCGCGCACCAGCACCACGGCGCACTCGTACGGCTGGAAGAGCCACTTGTGCGGGTCCATCGACAGCGAGTCCGCCTCGCCCAGCCCGCCCAGCAGCGCGCGCCCCCGCCCGGTGAGCGCCGCGGCCGCGCCGTACGCGCCGTCCACGTGCAGCCACGCGCCCGCCCGCCGGCAGATCCGCGCGATCTCCGGCAGCGGATCGACGGCGCCCGTGTTGGTGGTCCCCGCGCTGGCGACCACCGCGAAGGGGACCCGGCCGGCGCGGGCGTCTTCGTCCATCGCCCGCTCCAGCGCGCCGGCGTCCATCCGGAACTCGCCGTCGGACGGGAGGATGCGCAGCCGCTCGGGCGCGAAGCCCAGCACTCGCGCGCCGCGCGCGACGGACGAGTGCACCTGGTCGCCCGCGTAGATCACCGCGCGCGAGAAGTCGCCGCGGCCGAAGCGGCGGTCGCGGGCGACGGCCAGCGCGGTGAGGTTGGCCATCGACCCGCCGCTGACGAACGCGCCGCCGCCGCCCTCGGGGAGCCCGCAGGCGGCGCGCAGCCAGTCCACCGTCACCAGTTCCGCCTGCGCCGGGCCGCTCGCGGTGACCCACGCGCCGTTGAAGGGGTTGAAGCCCGCGGCGAGCGCGTCCGCCATCGCGCCGACGAAGTTGCCGGGGCCGGGGACGTAGGCGAAGAAGCGGGGATGGTCGTTGTGCGACATCGTCCCCAGCACCTCGGTGGCCGCGCGCTCCAGCGCCGCCCGCCAGCCAAGGCCGTGCTCCGGCGCCGGCTCGCGCAGCCGCGCCTCGAGTGCAGCCCTGGTTTCGACGCCGTGGACGGGTGCGTCGTGCAGCCCGGCGAAGTGCTCCACCACCAGGTCCACCACGCGGTACCCCATCGCCCGCATCTCGTCGGGGGAAAGCTCCAGCAGGCGTGCGTCGGGCGGCGTGGACGGCATGGGCGGGATCAAGGGACGAGGGAGCGGTCGTGGACGGGGGGAAGATACGCCCGCGGAGCGGTTCATCAACGGAGGATGCGGATGTGCCGGACGTGGGCACGGGCGTTGCGACCCCGGCGGCGTGTCCGCAACCGCCCACAGCCAGACGGAGCACGAACCTGGCAACCGACCGCGAGCCGCCCTTCGAGGGCGGGTCCCAGCCCGTGCCGCAGGTGAAGGACCCCGTTCCGCCCAGCCGCCCCAGCCCGCGCGCCGGGCTGATGCTGGCCGTGGTCGTCCTCATCCTGCTGGCCGGCGCCGTCTTCGTCTTCGAGCTGTTCAAAGGGTGAGCTTGGACCGCTCCGTTCGGTCCCATCACTCCGTCAAGTCACGCCTCTGACGCGGTTTATCCCACCTCTCCACTTTGCTCGCGCGGTGGAGGATGACCGCAAGATCGGCGGTTCGGGCGCTTGTCGGGCGCCCGTCCACGCGGCTACATTTGGGCATGCTCGCCCCATCTGCCGCGCCCCGCCGCTGGATCTTTCCCGGTCCCCCGGACCTGGCCACAGTCGAACGCCTGAGCGCCGAGCTGCGCCTGCCGCCCGCCCTCTGCCGGCTGCTGGTGCAGCGCGGCTACGGCGAGCCCGCGGCCGTGCGCGACTTCCTGCGCCCGCACCCCGGCCAGATCCACGCGCCGCTGGGCCTGGCCGGGATGGACGCCGCCGTCGAGCGGATCGTCAACGCCGTCCGCGCGGGGGAGACGATCCTGGTGCACGGCGACTACGACGTGGACGGGATCTGCTCCACCGCGCTCTTCGTCCGCGCGCTGAGGATGATGGGCGCGAAGGTGGTTCCCTTCGTCCCCCACCGGCTGGAGGACGGGTACGACCTGTCGGACGCGGGGCTGCGCGCCGCGTCCGCGGCCGGGGCGACGCTGATCCTGACGGGCGACTGCGGGATCGTGGCGCACGAGGCGGTGGACCGCGCGCGGGCGGCGGGGATCGACGTGATCGTGACCGACCACCACACGCCGGGGCCCACGCTCCCCAACGCCGCCGCGGTGGTCAACCCCAACCGGCACGACTGCGGCTACCCCGACAAGTCGCTGGCCGGCGTGGGCGTGGCGTACAAGGTGTGCTGCGCGGTGGCCGACGCGCTGGGTTTTCCCGCCGGGCGGCTGCACGCGTTCCTGGACCTGGTCGCCGTGGCCACCATCGCCGACCTGGCGCCGCTCACGGGCGAGAACCGGGCGCTGGTGCGCTGGGGGCTCAAGATCCTCCCGCAGACGCCGAATCCGGGTCTGCGCGCGCTGATCCGCGTCACCGGCCTGCAGGGTCGCGAGGACATCAGCGCCAGCCAGGTGGGCTACGTGCTGGCGCCGCGCATCAACGCCGTGGGCCGGATGGGCGAGGCGCTGCGCGGCGTGCGCCTGCTGCTGACCGACGACCCGCGCGAGGCCGAGACGATCGCCGCGGAGCTGGAGTCCGAGAACCGCTGGCGGCAGACGGTGGACGGTCAGACGCTGAAGGAGGCGATGGAGGCGCTGGAGCGCTGCTTCGACCCCGTGCGCGACTACGGGATCGTGCTGGCGCACGACGGCTGGCACCCGGGGGTGATCGGGATCGTGGCCAGCCGGGTGGTGGAGCGCGTGCATCGCCCCACGGTGCTGATCGCGCTGAAGGGGAACGAAGACGGCAAGGGGAGCGCGCGCTCGATCGGCGGGTTCCACCTGTACGAGGCGATCCGCGCCTGCGGCGAGCACCTGACGCGCTACGGCGGGCACCGCATGGCGGCCGGATGCGGCATCCGCCCCGAGCGGGTGGACGGCTTCCGCGCCGCCTTCAACGCCCACGCGCACGGCGTGCTGCGTCCCGAGCACCTGGTGCCCGAGGTGCGCATCGACCTGGAGGTGGAGCTGCACCACGCCGACGAGTCGCTCGCCCGCATGCTGCGCCACGCGGGCCCCTTCGGCGCGGGGAACGCCACGCCGGTGTTCGCGGCGCGGCGGGTGGGGGTGGTCGGCTATCCCAGGATCGTGGGGCAGAACCACCTGAAGCTCACCATCGGCGCGCATGGGCGGACGATGGACGCGATCGGCTTCAACATGGGGGAGCGCAGCAAGGAGCCGTGGCTGGCCGGCGGCGATCTGGACGTGGCGTTCAAGCTCGAGGAGCACCACTACAACGGCCGCGCCTCGCTCCAGGCCAGGATCGTGGACCTGCGGCCGGCGGAGTAGGCCGAGCGTCCGATACCGTGTCGCTTGTTCTCCGCACCGCACCAGAGCGCCTTCGCGTTTCAGTGGTGGCCTGAAACGCTCGTATTCACCTTCCACTCATGCCGGTTTCGTACAATGCATCGAATCCAGGGCCGAAGTGCGGCGGACATGGAGAGGGAGGCGAAGGCCTGGAGCCGGGATGACCTGCTGCGCATGTGGGCGCGCATCAAAACGGGGGAACGCAGTGCCGGCTGGCCTGCAGGCAGGGACTTCGAATACCTGGTGGTCCGTGCGTTCGATCTTGAAGGGGTGCGGGTGATCTGGCCATTCGAGGTCACCTACCCCCAGAAGTTCGGGACGATGGAGCAGGTGGACGGCGTCGTGTACCTGGATGGGCGTGCGTTCCTGGTGGAGAGCAAGAACCTCTCGGAGCCGATTGCGGTGCAGGAACTTGCCCGGCTCAGGATGCGCCTGGAGTCACGGCCGCCCGGAACGATGGGTGTGCTTTTCAGCACGCAGAACTTTAGCTTGCCTACAGAGGTCTTCGCGCAGTTTGCAAGGCCGCTGAACGTTCTGCTGTGGGGACGCAGCGATCTCGAGGTAGCTCTGGTGGACGGCTCGATGGTGAGCAGCCTGCGCGCTGAATTCGCACGGGCAACGGAATCGGGCCTGCCTTTTCTCTCGGTGTCGGAGGAATGATGATCACGGTCGCCACGGTAAGCCCGTTCCACGAGCGGCTCCTTTCCCTCCTCCTTGCGGACGTGATGAGTGGGGGCGGCGTTCGGCTGCTCGGCTATGATGGTGAAGATGCGGCACGCCCCGTGGCTCGCCAGCTTCTGATGCTGCGACGGCAACCGGTCGTGTTCGCGATCGACTCGGACACGGTCGATACTGGCCGCGTCGCGCAGCACCAGCGGGATCTGGACGACTACTTTGCCTGGGGCGCCGGAGGCCTGCCCTTCCAGGTGGTGCAGTTCGTCCCCACGCTGGAGGTGATCTTCTTCGACCGCCCCGCCGTGCTGGAGCGCCTGATCGGCCGCAAGCTGGAGCCGGTGCTGAAGATTGCGGGCGAGATCGCGCCCAGGGCCGTGCTCGAGCGCGGCGTGCCGGAACTAGCGGAGCGGAAGCTGGTGGACCGGCTCGATCAGCTCACGCCGAAGGATCTGCGTGCGTTGCGGACGCATCCCTCCATCGCCGCGATCCGCGAATTCGTGCAGGCGAACGCGGAGTCGGAACCGTTGCGGCGGACTGCGTAAGTGCGCGCGGCTCGATCGCCTCGTTGCGGATCCACTCAGCCCCTCGCCGTCCATCGGTCGGGGGGCTTAGTTTGTGCCGGGTGACAGGACTGAGCGAGGTTCGTCCACGCAGGGCGGGGGTGATGCGGATCGTCGCGGGGGAATGGGGAGGGAGGCGCATCCAGGCGCCGCCGGGAAGGGGGACGCGGCCCACCACCGACCGCGTGCGCGAGGCGTGGATGGCCATGGTCTCGCCCGACCTGCCCGGCGCGCGGGTGCTGGACCTGTTCGCCGGGAGTGGCGCGCTGGGGCTGGAGGCGCTCTCGCGCGGCGCGTCGCACGCCACCTTCGTGGAACAGGACGCGAAGGCGCTGTCCATCCTTCGCGCCAACCTCGCCACCCTGGGCGGCGCCGGCCGCGCCGACGTCTTTCGCACCGACGCGGTGAAGTTCGCGGCGGCGCTCGATGCCGGGGCGTTCGACATCGCCTTCGCCGACCCGCCGTACGGGAAGGGGTTCGCGAAGGCTCTGGCCGAGGCGTTCGCGGCGGTGCCGTTCGCGTCGCTCCTCTGCATCGAGCACGGCAGGGACGACGCGCTTCCCACCCTCCCGGGCGCGCGCACCCGGCGCTACGGCGACACCTGCCTCACCTTCATCCCCGCCCCGGAATGAGCGAGCGCATCGCGCTGTGCCCCGGCTCCTTCGACCCCATCACCGTGGGCCACGAAGACATCGTCCGCCGCGCGCTGGCGCTGGCCGACCGGGTGATCGTCGCCGTCGGCTACGCGCCGCAGCAGAGCAAGCAGGGGATGTTCGGTGTGGACGAGCGGGTGGCGCTGATCCGCGAGGTGTTCGCGGACGAGCCGCGCATCGAGACCGACTCGTTCCAGGGGCTGCTGGTGGACTACGCGCGGAAGCGCGGCGCGCAGCTTGTGGTGAAGGGGCTGCGCAGCGTGGCCGACTTCGAGTACGAGATGCAGATGGCGCTGATGAACCGCGCGCAGCATCCCGGGCTCGACACCGTGTTCCTGGCGCCCGACCCCGCGCACTCCTTCGTCTCCGCCACGCTGGTCCGCCAGATCGCCACGCTGGGCGGCGACGTGAGCCCATTCGTGTCGCCCGCCGTGTACAATGCGGTTTTCTCAAAGGTGGGTGCAGCTCAGTATCGAGAGGCAACTCACATTCGTCCGGTGCTGCATTCCGATCTCAAGCCGACCAACATGATCGTCTTGTCCAAGGCGGTGCATGATGCACTCGCGAACTACCATGCGGTTGATGACTTCGCTGTTATCGCCCCCACAGCGGAGTCAGAGCCCATTCTCGCGATGTACAAAGTAGATCTGGGTCTCGACCGTGCTGAAATCCTTGAGGCGATCCGCAGATTTCTCCCTGAGGCGAACCGGAACGCAATTAAGAACGTTACCCTGGTGGAACTTCCAGAAATCCCTAGTGCGTTATCGAAGCGCATTTCCTCTGTTGCCAGCAATTCGTAGATAACGTCAGATGGATTTCCTGAAGAGCGTCCGCCGGCGGGCGAGCGAGCGGCCGCGCCGGCTCGTCTTTCCCGAGGGGCACGACGCGCGCACCCTCGAAGCCGTCTCGCGCGTGGCGGCCGAGGGGCTGGCGATCGCGATGGTGATCGGCGGCGACCTGACGCGCGCGGACCTGGACGACCTGGGCGCCACCGGCGTCGAAGTCGTCAATCCCGCCACCGATCCCCGCCGCGCGCAGCTGGCGAACCGTCTCTACCAGCGGCGCAAGGCGAAGGGCGTCACCGAGGAGGAGGCGCTGCGCCAATCCGCCGAGCCGCTGCTGTTCGGCGCGCTGATGGTGGGCGCCGGGTTCGCGGATGGATCGGTGGCCGGCGCCGCGAACACCACGGGCGACGTGATCCGCGCCGCCATCTACGGCGTGGGCCCGGCGGCGGGGATCCGCACCGTCTCGTCCGCGTTCTACATGGTGGTCCCCGACTTCCGCGGCGGGGGGACGGAAGTGCTGACCTTCACCGACGGCGCGGTGATCCCCGATCCCACGGCCGAGCAGCTGGCCGACATCGCGCTGGCCGCCGCGGACGCGCGGGGGAAGATCGTGGGGGACGAGCCGCGGGTCGCGTTCCTGAGCTACAGCACCGCCGGGAGCGCGCAGGGGCCCGGCATCGACAGGGTGCGCCAGGCGCTTGCCCTCTTCCGCGAAAAGGCGCCGCACGTGGCGGCGGACGGCGAGCTGCAGGTGGACGCCGCCCTGATCGAGGCCATCGGGGACAAGAAGGCGCCGGGCTCGCCGGTGGCGGGGCGGGCGAACGTGCTGGTGTTCCCGGACCTGGACGCGGGGAACATCGGCTACAAGCTCACGCAGCGCCTGGGCCGCGCCGAGGCGATCGGCCCGCTGCTGCAGGGCCTCGCCCGCCCGTGCAACGACCTGTCCCGCGGCGCCAGCGTGGACGACGTGGTCAACACCGCCTGCCTCACGTCGCTGATGGCGGAGTGACGACCGCTCCCCTCCCGTCGCACGGCGAGCGGCGCGATCGAGCTTCATCGGTTCGTCGGATCGTGAACATCGGATCGGACGCCGGATCTGGACGCTGGGGCCGCGGCGGATTCCTCGCCGATTGGACAGGGCGCGCACGGAGGACCCAGCACTCGGCACCCCGCACCTGGCACCGCCGTTTGCGCTGGCGCACCCCGCCGCGTACCTTCGCAGACGAATGCGCGTGGGGCAGTGGCTGGCGCGGTTGTTGCCCCCATCGCGGCCCGGATTGCGGTGCCGGACGTCAACCTCGTCAATGGACCTGGAGCCATGAGCTTCCGAACGAGCAAGCAGAACGGTGTGGTGGTGGTGGACGTGGACGGGCAGCTCATCGTGGGCAACCGCCAGGAGCTGAAGCAGAAGGTGCTCGACGAGCTCGAGGGCGGGGAGCGCAAGTTCCTGATCGACTTCACCAACACCGGTTACATCGACAGCTCCGGGCTGGGCGTGCTGGTGAGCCTGAGCAAGAAGATCCGCGAGCAGGGCGGCGAGCTGCGCCTGGCCAACCTGAACGAGGACCTGCGCACCCTGTTCGAGCTGACCAAGCTCGACACGCTCTTCAACATCGCCGACTCGCGCGACGCCGCGCTGTCCGCCTTCTAACCAGCGAGCCCGGCCGCCGCCCGTCCGGAGCCCGGCCCCAGCCGCGTTCCGGGCGGCACCGGCGGCCTTCGTGCGCCGAGCCGATGGACCTTCCCGACCGCAGCAACGGGCGGCCCTCCCGCGAGGGAACGCACTTCGCGCTGGAGCTGCCCAGCGACCTCCGGCTGATCGACCCGGCCATCGGCTACCTGGCCGGCCGGCTGCGCGACTACGGGTACGAGGGCTCGCGGCTCACCCTCAACTTCCGCGTGGGCGTTTCCGAGGCGCTGGCCAACGCCATGATCTACGGCAACGGCCGCGACCCCGGCAAGCGCGTGCGCGTGGAAGTGGAGCTCGGGTGGGAGCGCGTCAGCGTGGTGGTGCGCGACGAGGGCGACGGCTTCGACCCCGGCGAGGTGCCCGACCCCACCCTTCCCGAGAACCTGGAGCAGCCCGGCGGCCGCGGCATCTTCCTGATCCGCGAGCTGATGGACGAGGTCGACTTCCACGGCTGCGGCAACTGCGTGCGCCTGGTGCTGTACCGCCAGGAGCCGCTTCCGCGCGCCTCGTGACCGGGAGCGCGCCGATGCCCTCGCCCGCCGCCCCCGCGCCGCCCCGCCACACCCGCGACGTGCTGGAAGACTTCCGGCGCGCCTGGGGCGAGGGGGTGCGCGTCTGGTGCCCCGCCGGCGAGGGGTGGCGCGTGGTGCTGGGCCCCGACGGCGACGGTTCGCAGGCGGCGCCGGGCGAACGCGCGGTGGAGGTGCCGGGCACGGAGTACCGGCTGGAGATGTCCGGCAGCCCGCCGGCGGTGGTGGACGGGGCCGCGCGCTTCCTTGCGAGCACGCTGGCGCGTGTTACGCGCCATGACGACGAGATCCGCTCCTTCAGCCGCGAGATCTCCGAGCGCTACGAGGAGATCAACCTCCTCTACTCGATCAGCGAGATCCTGGGCTCCATCATCTCGCTGGAGCAGGCGGCGGGGACGATCCTTTCCGAGGTGGCCAGCATCCTGGGCGCCAGCCGCGCGGCGCTGTGGGTGCACCACCCCGAGCGCAACCTGCTGGACCTGGCCGCGGTGGAGGGCGGCGACGGGCACCGCGGGCCGATCCCCGTGGACGACCCCTGCTCGGTGACCGCCTCGGTGTTCCGCGAGGCGCGGCCGGTGATCCTGGCGCCCGGCGAGGTCTACACCCGCGGCAACTGCGACACCGAGCAGGCGCAGCAGGGGGCGTTCCTCTCCGTGCCGGTCAGCTACACGCCGCCCGAGGGCGAGGCGCGCACCGTGGGCGTCATCAACCTCACGGGCCGCCCCGGCGGGTTCAGCGCGGGAGACCTGAAGCTCCTCTCCGCCATCGCCAGCCAGATCGGCGCGGCGGTGGAGAACAACCGGCTGATCGAGGAGAGCCTGCGGCAGGAGCGCATCGTGCGCGAGATGGAGCTGGCGCACGACCTCCAGCTCAAGCTCCTTCCCCCGCTGGAACAGTTCGCCAGCTACGCCGAGGTGGCCGCGCGATGCGTTCCGGCCGAGTCCGTGGGCGGCGACTTCTACCACCTCTTCCGGCTCCCCGGGAACCGGCTGGGGGTGCTGATCGGCGACGTGAGCAGCCACGGCTTCGGCGCGGCGCTGATCATGGCGTTGACGATGTCTGCGGTCGCGATCCACGCCAGCGAGGGCGACCCGCCGGCCGAGGTGCTGCGCCGCACGCACCTGGCGCTGATCGACGAGCTGGAGACCACGGAGATGTACCTCACGCTCTTCTACGGCGTGATCGACCCCGCCGAGGGGACCATCGCCTACGCCAACGCCGGCCACTCGCACGCGTGGCGCGTTCCGGCGGACGGCCCCCCGCAGCGGCTGGCGGTGACCGACCCGCCCTTCGGGATCATCGACCGCTCGCAGTACGGCGAGGCCACGGCGCCGTGGGAGGGCGGCCGCGACCTCCTCTTCCTCTTCACCGACGGGCTGAGTGACGCGCTGGAGCGGGGCGAGGTGGAGGGCGAGAAGATGCTGGTGGACGAGGTGGCGCGGCTGCGCGAGCGCACGCCCGAGGAGATCGTGGCCCGGCTGTTCGCGCGCGTGGGCGAGGAGGGCGCCACCGTGCCGCCCGACGACCGCACCGCCCTGCTGGTCCGCTTCTAGTCGTCGATCGACGTGGCTCCCCGCCAGCTTCCCTACCCGGACGGCCTTCCCCGCGCCAAGCGCTCGCTGGGGCAGAACTTCCTGATCGACCCCAACATCCAGCGCAAGATCGTCGCGGCCATCGAGCCCGGGCCCGACGACGAGGTGCTGGAGATCGGCCCCGGCGTGGGCGCGCTGACCAGGCACCTGGCGGGGACGGTCAAGCGGCTGGTGCTGGTCGAGCTGGACAACGACCTGGCCGCGCGGCTGCGCGACGAGTTCGCGGGCGATCCGTCCGTCGAGGTGATCAACCAGGACGTGCTGGAGGTGCCGCTCGAGCGCGTGTCGAGTGACCCGGCGGCTTTGAAGGTGATCGGCAACATCCCGTACAACATCACCACGCCGATCCTGTTCAGCCTGCTGGAGCGCCGCCCGCGGCCGCGGCAGATCGTGCTGATGGTGCAGCGCGAGGTGGCCGACCGCATCCTGGAGCCGGCGGGGAGCAAGACGTACGGCGCGCTGGCGGTGGGGGTGCAGGCGGTGGCGCAGGTCAGCCGCGTGATGAACGTGAGCCGCGACGCCTTTCGCCCGGTGCCCGACGTGATGAGCAGCGTGGTGAAGATCGTCCCCCACCAGCCGCCGCGGCTCACCCTCGAGGAAGAGGCGGCGCTGCGCGAGCTGACCCGCGCCGCCTTCCAGCAGCGCCGCAAGCAGTTCCAGCGCATCCTGCGCGACGCCTACCACCTCTCCGTCGAAGAGGTGGAGGAGGTGGGCCGCGCCGCCGGGATGGACCTGGTGCAGCGCCCCGAAACCTTCCCCCCCGAGAAGTTCATCGCCCTCGCCCGCGTGCTCCGCGAGCGGGGCTGACGAGCGCCTGCCTCCGCGGGGCCCTGCAGAGCCAGCCGATAGCCCGATCCGGGGCTATCGGCTGGCTTTTCATGCGCCTCCGAGCCGGTGATTCGTACGCGGGCCAATTCGAATCGAAGGAGAATGTATTACGGCGTCATGCGAACGTGATCTGTCGTCTCGCGAGAGGTTCGGCGGTGTCTCGGGCGTGAGTCGGAAGGTGTCCACTTTGTTACCCTGTTCCTCTCCTCTTGAACGGAGTGGGCGCGGAGCGGGAGTGTTTTTCGGCGTCGCGATCATTCCCTTTACAACATACTCAGTGGAGGTTATAATCCATGACATGGACGGTGAGGGGGACGGAGGTGTTCGACGGGTGGTTCATGTCGCTGAGCGAGGCCGAGCGCGAGGACGTGATCGCGACGGTAGACCTGCTCAGGGCGCTGGGGCCGCGGCTCGGGTTTCCGCACACCTCCAGGATCAACGGCTCGCGGCACGGCAAGATGCGCGAGCTGCGCATCCAGCACGCGGGGCGGCCGTACCGCGTTCTGTACGCGTTCGATCCGTGCCGCACGGCGATCCTGCTGGTGGGCGGCGACAAGACCGGCAACGCCCGCTGGTACCAGCAGATGATCCCGCTGGCCGACCGGCTGTTCAAAGAGCACCTGGACGAAGCACGAAAAAACTAGGGGAGCGTTCGAAATGGCTACCAAGAGCTGGGACGAGATCAAGGCGAAGGCCGCGCCCGACACCATCGCCGCCGCGGCACGCAAGACCGAGGCGATGCTCGCCGCCTTCGAGCTGAACGAGTTGCGCAAGGCGCGCAACCTCACGCAGGAAGACCTCGCGCGGCGGCTGGGGACGCGGCAGGCGAACGTGTCCAAGCTGGAGCGGCGCACGGACGTCCGCGTGAGCACGCTTCGTGAGGTGGTGGAGGCGATGGGTGGCGAGCTTCGCATCACCGCCCACTTCCCCGACGCGGAGTACCTGATCGAACCGGGACTCGAAGCGCGCGCGGGACGCTGAAGCGCGTCGTGAGATGCTTTCACCGGGGCGACGTCTTGTGAAGGGACGTCGCCCCGATGCGTTTAACCGACCCGATGATTCACATCGCCTCCCTCTGGCACCGCCGCGCGCCCCGCCCGATCTTGCGGGGATGAGCGAACCGGCCGCCGATCTGCCTGAAGACGAATCTCGATGCGCGCTGCTGCGCTTCTTCCACCTTGCCGGGCGGCTGAAGAGCACGCCGCGGGCGGGGTGGGCGCTGCGCGGCGTCGTGTCGCCCGAAACGGTGGCGGAGCACTCGCACCGGGTGGCGCTGCTGGCGCTGGTGCTCGCCCCGCGCGCCGCGCCGCCGCTGGACGTGTCGCGCTGCGTGGCGCTGGCGCTGGTGCACGACCTGGCCGAGGCGCTGGTGGGCGACATCACCCCGTACGACGGCGTGAGCGCGGACGAGAAGCACCGCCGCGAGGCCGGGGCGATGCGCCAGCTCGCCGATCTGGCGGGCGACGCATCGCTGCTGGCGCTGTGGCGGGAGTACGACGCGGCCGAATCTCCCGAAGCGCGGTTCGTGAAGGAGCTGGACAAGCTGGAAACCGTGCTCCAGGCCGCCGAGTACGAGCAGGGCGGCGATGCCGCCCCCGGCGCGCTGGACGAGTTCTGGCGCTCCGCCCACGCGCGGCTCACCTCGCCGGCCACGCGCGCGGTGCTGGACGCGCTGCGCCGGGAGCGCGACGGCGATGGCTGACGTGGATGGGGCGCTGGCCGTCGATGTCGGCTCGCCGGGCGCGGAGTACGAGCGCGACGCGGCGGCGAAGGAGGCGCGGATCGCGGGCGTGCTGGCGGACGCGGGGCTGGACGGGCTGTTCCTGGGGATGCGGAGGTGCCCGGTGGAGCGCGGCTACCGGATGCGCGCCAGCTTCTACCGCGCGGCGGACGGCACCGGCGCCGTGGGCGTGGACCCGCGCCGCGGGCGGGTGCCGCTGGAGGACTCGCTCTGGGTGATGCCGGAGCCCGCGCGGCCGCTGGTGCGCCAGGTGGCGCGGCGGATCGCGGCGGTGCACGACGAGGCGCGGATCACCGGGTTCGAGGTACGGCTGGAGTTCGGCAGCGAGCGGGCGCACCTGACGCTGTCGGTAGAACGCGGGACGGCGCGGCTGGACGGTCTCTGCGCGGAGCTGATCGGCGAGATCCCGGGCGTGTTCGGCGTGGCGGTGCCGTCGCAGGCGGTCGAGGCGGGCGAGGCCGAGCACCGGCACTTGCTGCTGGGGAAGACGATCCTGGCGCACCATCGCGCCTTCTTCCAGACCAACCGCTGGCTCACGGGCGACCTGGCCGCCGCCGCGCAGGCCGCGGCGGCCGATCCGTCGCGGATCGTGGACCTGTACTGCGGCGTGGGGCTGCACTCGATCCTCGCGGCGAGCCTGGAGAGTCATGTCATCGGCGTGGACACGAACCGGTGGGCGATCGACAGTGCCCGGCGGAACGCGGAGTTGCACGGGCTGGCCCATGCGCGGTTCGACCGCCTGCCGGTGGAGCGGGTGTCGCCGGGCGCGGACGAGCGGCCGAGCGTCGTCTTCGTGAACCCGTCGCGCTTCGGGTGCGCGCCGGGGGTGGTGGAGCGGATCGCGGCGTGGCGGCCGGATGCGGTGTGCCTGGTGTCGTGCAGCATCGCCTCGCACGCGCGCGACCTGGCGTCGTTCGTGCGCGCGGGTTACCGGGCGCGGCCGTTCGAGAGCTTCGACATGTTCCCGTTCAGCGATTTCGTGGAGAGCGTCACGGAACTGCGGCCGGGGTGAGGAAATTCAACGGGTGCGCGAGTGCGTGAGTGCGTTGGATGTGCGGCACACACGTTCTCGCGTGTCGGCCGAACCGGCGTGGGTTACACGGGTAACTCATCTTCATCCAACCAGATGCGGAGGTCCGTCCGCACCGGGGCTGATGAATCGAGAGGAGCGAGCACATGGCCGATAGAGAAGTCGCCACGCTGGCGGGGGGATGTTTCTGGTGCCTGGAGGCGGTGTACGAGCAGCTGAAGGGGGTGGAGAAGGTGGTGAGCGGCTACATGGGCGGGCACCTCCCCAACCCCGGCTACAACGCCGTCTGCTCCGGCCGCACGGGCCACGCCGAGGTGGTGCAGGTCACCTTCGACCCAGACCAGGTGAGCTACCGCGAACTGCTGGAGGTGTTCTTCACCATCCACGACCCCACCACGCTCAACCGCCAGGGCGCCGACGTGGGCACGCAGTACCGCTCGGCGATCTTCACCCATTCGCCCGAGCAGGAGCAGACCGCGCGCGAGGTGATCCGCGACGTGGAGGAGGAGGGGATCTGGGAGAACCCGATCGTGACGCAGGTGGAGCCCGCCCCCGAGTTCTACCCCGCCGAGGCGTACCACCAGCAGTACTATCGCCGCAACCCGGGGCAGGGGTACTGCCAGGTGGTGATCGCGCCCAAGGTCAGCAAGTTCCGGCAGAAGTATCTGTCCCGGCTGCAGCAGCCGGCCTGAACTGCGAACGGGTGCGCGAGTGCGTGAGTGCGCCAGTGCGTGAGCAGGAAGCAGAAGCGCGAGAGTGGATCCGATCCGCTCTCGCGCTTCTGCGTTTGCGGAAGATGGGCCACTGTTGCCGCGGCGTGCCGGCCGCGCCACACTTCTCTCGTCCGGCACCACCGGGATCCTCCTCCGCTCTTCTCCCATCTCACGACGATGCAACGCCAACTCCGATCCGCGCTCCTCGTCATCGCCTTCGCGCCCCCGGTTGGCGGCGCCGCGCACCCGCTGCGCGCGCAGATTTCGGCAGACACGGGGCGGGTGATCGAGCAGGGGCGGTTCCGGCTGCACAAGTTCGCGCAGGAGATCGGGGCGGAGACGTACACCATCCGCGACCTGGACTCGGCGCTGGTGGTGCAGGACAGCTTCCGGTTCACCGACCGCGGTACGCCCGTCCCCCTCGCCACCACGCTGCGGCTGCGGCCGGACCTGACGCCGACGTACTTCGCCGCGAAGGGGAACACCGCCCGCGGCTCCACCATCGACGCCGAGATCACCGTCGCCGGCGGCGAGGCGGCGGTGCGCGAGGGGGTCGAGACGCGGCGGGTGGCGGCGCCGGGGCGGTTCTTCACCGTCGCCGGGTACGCGCCGGTGGCCGCGCAGATGATGCTGGTGCGCTACCTTGCCCGCCACCCGGGCGGTTCCGTGGACGTGCTGCCGCACGGGAGCGTGACCGTGGAGCGCCGCGGCGTGGATACGGTCGAGGCGGACGGCGGGCGGGAGGTACTGACGCGCTACAGCGTTTCCGGGCTGATCTGGGGGCGCGAGACGGTGTGGACGGACGCGGCCGGGCGGCTGGTCGCGGTCGTCGGCGTGGACGCGGAGTTCGACCACTTCGAGGCGCTGCGCGACGGGTACGAACCGGCGCTCCCGGCGCTGATCGCAAGTGCCGCGAGCGACGGGATGCGGGTGCTGGCCGAGCTGGCGGCGCGCGCCGCCCCCGCCGCGGCGGGTACGCTGGCGATCACCGGCGCCACGCTGGTGGACGGGACCGGCGCGGCGCCCGTGCGCGATGCGGTGGTGGTGGTGCGCGCGGGGCGCATCGTGGCGGCGGGGCCCCGGGCGCGGGTGGCGGTGCCGGCGGGCGCGCGGGTGATCGACGGGCGGGGGAAGTGGATCATCCCCGGGCTGTGGGACATGCACGCGCACTTCGAGCAGGTGGAGTGGGGGCCGATCTACCTGGCCGCCGGGGTGACCACCGTGCGCGACGTGGGGAACGTGAGGGAGTTCATCACCTCGGTGCGCGACGCGGTGCGCGACGGGCGCGGCGTGGGCCCGCGGATGCTGCTGGCCGGCGTGGTGGACGGCGACGGCCCCTTCGCGCTGGGCGTGCAGCGCGTGAGCACCCCCGAGCAGGCGCGCGCATGGGTGCGGCGCTACCACGACGCCGGCTTCCAGCAGATGAAAGTCTACAGTTCGGTGAAGCTGGACGTGCTCCGCGCGCTGACCCAGGAAGCGCACCGGCTGGGGATGACGGTGACGGGCCACGTGCCGGAGGGGATCGACGCCTACCAGGGCGTGGAGGCGGGGATGGACCAGATCAACCACGCCACCTACGTCCTCGCGATCATGCGCCCCACGCCCCCCGGTCCGCGCAACCCCGCCGACACGCTGCCGCTCGACCCGTCGACGCCCGAGGCGCGGCGGGCGATCGACTTCCTCAAGCGGCACGGCACGGTGATCGATCCCACGCTCAGCGTCTACGAGATGTTCATGCACCCGGCACGCGTGCCGTTCCGCGAGTACGAGCCCGGGGTGGGGAAGATCGCGCCGGAACTGCGCGTGCCGCTCAACAACACCGGCGTGCCGCCCGAGCGCGAGGCGGCGGCGCGGGTGCGCTTCCAGCGGCTGGTGGACGCCGTGCGCGCCCTGCACCGTGCGGGGGTGCCGATCGTGGCGGGCACCGACCAGACGGTGCCCGGCCACAGCCTGCACCGCGAGCTGGAGTTGTACGTGCGCGCCGGCTTCACGCCGATGGAGGCGCTGCAGAGCGCCACGCTGGTCCCCGCGCGGGTGATGGGGATGGAGCGGCAGGTGGGGACGGTCGAGGCGGGGAAGGCGGCCGACCTGCTGCTGCTGGACGCCGACCCGCTGGCCGACATCTCCAACACGCGCCGCATCCACACCGTGATCGCCGGCGGGCGCGTGTACGACCCGGCCACCCTCTGGCGGAGCGCCGGGTTCGAGCCCTGAAGGACGGCGGGGGGCTCTCACGGAGAAACGGAGGAACGGAGAACCACCCGCGGTTCTCCGTTCTTCCGTGAGAGACCCGCTGTTCCAGACTCCGTCAGTGTGCCGGGCCCGCGTCGACGGAACGGAGGAAGTCGCGCAGGGCGGCGACGTTGGCTTCGGGGGCATCCCACTGGGTGAGGTGGGCGGCGCCGGGGATCACCACCACGCGGGCGCCCGGCGTCAGCTCGGCGAAGTGCCGCACGGTGGGCGGGCCGGCCTCGTCGTACTCGCCCACGGTGTACAGGGTGGGGACGCGCACCGAGCCCAGCAGCGGCGCCACGTTGTACCGTTTGAGGGTGCCGGTGATGGTGAACTCGCTGGGGCCCTGCATGTAGTTGTAGAGGTCGGCGTTCACGGTGGACATCAGGCTGTCCAGGTCGGCCTGCACCGGGCGCCGCATCACGAAGCGCTGCATGAACTCGCCCACCGCGGCCTGGTACTCGGGCGCGTCGAAGGTCCCGTCGGCCTCGTGCACCCGGATGGCGCGCTGCATCGAGTCCGGCAGCGTGCCCACCATCCGCCGGGCGTTGCGCTCCCAGGTGGGGATGTCGAGCGCTGGGCTCTCCAGCGTGAGGCTGGCCACGTGCTCGGGGTGCGCGCGGTAGTACTCGAAGGCCAGGATCGTCCCCCACGAGTGCCCCACCAGGTGCACCCGCTCGTACCCAAGGTGCGCGCGCAGCGCCTCCAACTCGCCCACGAAGTGCGCGATGGTGAAGAGCGTGGTGTCGCTGGTGCGGTCCGACCGTCCGCCGCCCAGCTGGTCGTAGCGCACCACGGGACGGTCGTTCCCCAGCGCCTCCAGCGGCTTGAGGTAGAAGCTGGAGTACCCCGGCCCGCCGTGCAGCAGGATCACCGGCGTGCCGCGTCCCTCGCCACTCACCCGGTACCATATGCTGCCGCCCTGCACCGCCAGCCGTCCTTCGCGCGGCGTGTCGGCCTGCGCGGCGGAGCGGGTGGACGTCGGAGCCAGCGAGAGGGCGAAGGACACATGGCGGAAGGTGTCGCCGCGGAGGTCGTTGCGGCCGGCCAGCAGGAGGGTGGACGCGGCGAGGATCGCGATCGGCGTGCGCATGGTGGCTCCATCGAGCGGAAGTGCGGGGATGTCGCTGGCGGGGCATGGATCGGTCCATTCTAGTCCCGCCGGGCCGGGGCATCCAGTCGTACGATGCGCCCGCCGCGATCGATCCGCCCGTCACGCCACATACGCCGCGCGGCGCCCGCTGGATCTGTCGGTCGATCAGGCGGTTGCGTGCGCGTGCGGAGGTGAGCACGTTGACTTCGTTCCGATCCCATCGTCCTGCTGACGCAGCCATGGCCCAGCGCCGCACCGCCTCGCCTCTTCCCTCGCCGCCAGTAGAGCGTTCGGCCACGCTGCTCGCGCGCCTGCGATCCGCGCTGGCGGCGGCGGGTGATGCGGAGCGCGCGGAGGGTGCGCGGGCGTACATGAAGAGCGCGATGCCGTACCACGGCGTGGCCGCCACGCCCCAGCGCGCCATCTTCCGAGAGTCGTTCGCCGATCTGACATTCCCGTCCGCGGAGGCGCGGCGCGAGATGGTGCTGTACCTGTGGCGCAACGCGGCGTATCGCGAGGAGCGGTACGCGGCGCTGTGGCTGGCGGGCGACCTGGACGCGATCGAGTTCCACACCACCGCCGTGCTCCCGATGTACGAGGAGATGATCGTGACCGGCGCGTGGTGGGATTACGTCGACGAAATCGCCACGCACCGCCTCCCCGCGGTGCTGAAGCGGGATCGCGCGAAGATGACCCGGGCGATGCTGGCCTGGAGCCGCGACGAGAACCTGTGGAAGCGCCGCGCGTCCATCCTCTGCCAGCTCCCGCTCAAGCGCGAAACCGATCTCGATCTCCTGCAGGCGTGCATGGCGCCGTCGCTGGGCTCGCGCGAGTTCTTCCTGCGCAAGGCGATCGGCTGGGCGCTGCGGCAGTACGCGCGGACGGATGCCGGGTGGGTGGAGCGCTACGTCCGCGAGCACGCGGCCGAGCTGAGCGGCCTCAGCAAGCGCGAGGCGCTCAAAGCGCATCTCAAGAGCGGCGCGATCACGGAGCTCCCCTGATCGCCTGAATCCGTGTCGCCATCCGAAGTCCGCAAAGGCGGACCGCGTGCCGTGGTAGCCGCGGCTTCAAGCGCATCCTGGTCGAGAACTTCCCCGTGATGCGGACGCGCCGGGAACATCCGTGGCGGCACGGTTGCCATGGAGCCGCGGCGGACGCATCCTTCCCGCATCCCCATCCTCCTCCTACCCGCCGCGTCCCGACCCGCCGATGAGCGACTTCGACTCCCGTCGTGCGCGGCTGCCCAGGATACGCCCTCGGTGCCCGCCAGCCGGACGCTGATTCCGCGAGACGATGAAGCCGGTCTGCCATTACGCACCCCCGCACCCCCGCACCCCCGCACCCCCGCACCTCCGCACCTGGACGCACCCGCATGCCGAAACACCTCACCCTGGCCGCCCTCGCACTGCTCGCCGCCGCGCCGGCGTACGCGCAAACCGCCGACACCGCGCCGCGGCCGCCGGTGGCGCGCATGGTTCCGCACGCCGACACCACGCTGGGTGACGTGCGCGTCGATCCGTACCACTGGCTGCGCGACGACCGGCGGCAGGACACGGCGGTCATCCACTACCTGGAGGCCGAGAACCGCTACACCGAGGCGATGCTGCGGCACACCGAGCCGCTGCAGGAGCGGCTCTTCCAGGAGATGAAGGGGCGGATCAAGGAGACGGACCTGTCCGTGCCCGAGCGGGTGGGCGAGTACTGGTACTACACGCGCACCGAGGCCGGGAAGCAGTACCCGATCTTCGCGCGCAGGCACCGTACGCTGGACGCGCCCGAGGAGGTGACGCTGGACGTGAACCAGCTGGCCGAGGGGCGGCGCTACTTCTCGATGGGCGGGCAGCAGCTGAGCCCCGACGCGCGGCTGCTGGCCTTCAGCACCGACACCAGCGGCGCCGAGCGCTACACGCTGATGGTGAAGGACCTGGCGACGGGGCGCATCCTTCCCGACCGGATCACCGGGGTGAACGGGAACGTGCAGTGGGCGGCCGACAACCGCACCCTCTTCTACGGCGTGAGCGATTCGGCCAACCGCCCGTACCGCATCCTGCGCCACGTTCTCGGGTCGTCCGGCCCCGACGCGCTGGTGGCCGAGGAGCCCGACAACCTGTTCGGCATCGGCGTGGGCGGCACCAAGGACAAGAAGTACATCCTGATCAACAGCAGTTCGTTCGACGCCGACGAGGTGCGCTACGTCCCCGCCGACCGGCCGCTGGACCCGTTCCGGGTGATCCGTCCGCGCAGCCCCAGGGTCAGCTACGGCGTGCAGCACCACGGCGACCGCTTCATCATCAGCACCGACGAGAACGCGCCCAACGGCAAGGTGATGTGGGCGCCGGACAGCGACCCGCGCGTGGAGAACTGGCACGAGATGGTGCCGCACCGCGACTCGGTGCTGATCCAGCGCCTGGACGTGGTGCGCGACTACATGGTGCTGTTCGAGCGGAAGAACGCGCTGCTCACCATCCACGTGATCCCCTTCGGCGGCGGGGAGCCGTATTACGTGGACTTCCCGGACCCGGTCTACACCATCGGCGGGGGGCTGGGGCAGGATTACAACACGAGCATCGTGCGCTTCACCTACGCGTCGATGGTGCAGCCGCCGGCGGTGTACGACTTCGACATGGCCACGCGCACCCGCGAGCTGAAGAAGGCCACCGAGGTCCCCGGCTACGACCCTTCGCTCTACGCCACCGAGCGCACCTGGGCGCGGGCCGCGGACGGCGCGATGATCCCCATCTCCCTCGTCTACAGGAAGCCGCTGGCGCGCGACGGCTCGAGGCCGCTGCTGCTGTACGCCTATGGAAGCTACGGGATCAGCACCGACCCCAACTTCAGCAGCAACATGGTGAGCCTGCTGGACCGGGGCGTGGTGTACGCCATCGCGCACATACGCGGCGGGCAGGAGATGGGGCGGCAGTGGTATGAACAGGGCCGGCTGCTGAACAAGAAGAACACCTTCACCGACTTCATCGCGAGTGCCGAGCACCTGATCGGCCAGGGGTACACGTCCAGGGAACGGCTGGCGATCCGCGGGGGGAGCGCGGGCGGGCTGCTGATGGGCGCGGTGGTCAACCTGCGCCCCGACCTGTTCAAGGCGGTGGTGGCCGACGTTCCGTTCGTGGATGTGATCAACACCATGCTCGACGAGTCGATCCCGCTCACCACGGGCGAGTGGCTGCAGTGGGGCGACCCGCACAAGGCCGAGTTCTACGGCTACATGAAGAGCTACTCGCCGTACGACAACGTCCGCGCCACGGCGTATCCCGCGATGCTGGTGACGGCGGGGCTGAACGACCCGCGCGTGGGCTACTGGGAGCCGGCCAAGTGGGTGGCCCGCCTGCGCGCGACCAGGACGGACCACAACCCACTGCTGCTGCGCACCAACATGGGCGCCGGCCACGGCGGCGCCAGCGGCCGCTACGACGCGCTGCGCGAGAACGCCATCCGCTACGCGTTCATCCTGGACCAGTTGGGGATCCACCAGTGAAGACGCCACCTCGCCCAGGGCGAATGAATTCGCTGCAACGAGCACACGAAGTCCGCCTTCGCGGACTACCGGCCGTGGTGTGGGCGAGGTGATGGCGCGCGGCACGAGCCTCTCGTCACCCTGACGTACGTAGTTCCCCCTCCCCCGCGAAGTGCGGGGAGGGGCGGGGGGAGGGGCGGGGGAGGGGGCCCGCCGCGGCCGCCGCGACGTCCGCAACCTGCGCCGGACCGTCTCCGTACTCCGAGTTCGCGAGGGCGGACTGCGTGCCGTTGTAGCGGCGAGTTACTCGCATATTGGGGATGGCGGACCACGACCGCCCACCGACAGCCGTCTCGATCCGTTACCCACTTCACCGAGGCACAGCATGGGATCGTTCTACTCGAACATCACGCTCCACGGGCCGGAGCACGCCCGGATCGTCCAGGCGCTGGAGACGCGCGGCCGCCAGGCGTACGTGGGGCCGCGGACGGACGGCTTCGTGGTGGTGTTCGACGAAGGGATCGACGACGACCCCGACCAGGCTCCCGGGCTGGCGCGCGAGCTGAGCGGCGAGCTGGGCGGCGTGGCGCTGGCGGCAACCATCCACGACGACGACGTCTTCCGCTACACGCTGGCGCGCGACGGCCAGGTGGTGGACGAGTACAACTCGCGCCCCGGCTTCTCCACGGGCCAGCACTCGCCGCCGCAAGGCGGGAACGCGGAGCTGCTCGCCTCCACCTTCGGTGCGGGGAACGCCGCCGCCGTGGAGCGAATCCTCCGCGCGCCGTCCAAGGAGGGCGACTACCTCTTCGAAACCGCGCGGCACCGCGACCTGGCCGAGGTGCTGGGGCTGCCGCCCCACTCCGTCGGCTACGGCTACAACTACGTGTACCAGGGCGACGCCGAGGAGCTGGAGGGCGAGCTCACCACGGTGGGCCTGGGCGGCCACGAGGAGGCCGGCGCCGCGGCCGGCCAGATGGAGCTGATGCGGGCCCATCTCGCGCAAACCGCGGGCGGCCAGGAGATGCTGGCGCAGGCCGACGCGCTGGTCGCAGCCGCCCGGAGCCCCGCGCACGGCTACTTCCGCGCGCTGCTGGCGGGCGACGCGGCCGGGATCCGCGCGCTGTTCGCCGGCGAGCCGGCGCTGGACGACCCGCTGAGCGGGCGCGTGGACGGCGGCGGACTCGACGCGCACCTGGCCGCGGCGAAGACGCTGTTCGCGGGCGGAACGGCGCACTACGCTCCCGAGGGGCTGGTGGAGACGCCCGAGCGCGTGGTGTCGCACGGACAGATCGTGGGCCAGGCGTCCGGCGGGCCTGTGGTGCTCCCCTGCGCGTGCGTGTGGGAGCGCGCGGCCGACGGCGGCTTCCGCGAGCTGCGCGCCTACTGGTCGCCCGCGGCGGTGAAGGAGCGGCGCGGCGAGCGCGCGCCGATCGTGGAGCCTCGCGAGGACCTGCCACTTCCCGACGTGGTCGCGCAGCATCTGCGGGCGCTGGCCGCGGACGACGTGACGGCGGTGATGGCCACGTATGACGAGAAGTGCCTTGCGCCGATCCCGCTCCCCTGGCTCGACCCGGCCGACACCGTCCGCCGCCACTACGGCGCGCAGGTGGGGAGCCAGGGCGCCGTGGTGCTGACCCCGTGCACGGTGACGCAGACCGGCGCCGCGTGCGCGGTGGAGTTCGTCACCACCCGGTGGGACGGCGCCGACATCCCCCCGCAGGCCGGGCTGGCGGTGTACGACCTGCGCGGCAGCCGCATCTGCCAGGCGCACCTGTTCGGCGACCTGGCGCCCTCGCCGATGGCCGGGCTGGGCGCGCTCGGCGACCTGGGGGGGCTGGGCGACGCCGGCGGCCTGGGGGCGATGGGCGGGATGGCCGGCCTGGGCGACCTGGGCGCGATGGGCGGCGCGATGGAGATGTCGCCCGAGGCGATGCAGGAGGCGATGGAGGAGGTGATGAAGATGATGAGCGGCCCGGGCGGCCTGGCCGGGATGATGGAGAACCTGCAGAAGATGATGGGCGGGCTTGGCGGTATTCCCGGGATGGGCGGTCCGGCGGGTCTGGACGGGATGGACTTCGGCGCGTTCGCCGGCTTCCCGGGCATCGGCGGGGCAGGGCGGGACGACGACGAGAAGGACGGTGCGGACGCCGAAGCAGCGGACCACCCCGATTCCGGCGCCGACGACGTCCCGGACGGCGGCGATGCGGGCCCGACCGGCACCGCGCCGAAGTGACCGCGCGGCGATGCACATCCGCGCCGCCACGGCGGACGACGTTCCGCTGATCCTGCGCTTCATCCGCGGGCTGGCCGAGTACGAGCGGCTGGCGGACCAGGTGGTGGCGACCGAGGACGGGCTGCGCGAGACGCTCTTCGGCGCGCGCCCGTACGCCGAGGTGGTGATCGCGGAGGATGGCGGCGAGCCGGCGGGGTTCGCGCTCTTCTTCCACAACTACTCCACCTTCCTGGGCCGGCCGGGGATCTACCTCGAAGACCTGTACGTGCTTCCGGAGCTGCGCGGCCGCGGCGTGGGCCGGGCGCTGCTGGCGCACCTGGCGCGGCTGGCCGTCGAACGGGGCTGCGGGCGGCTGGAGTGGTGGGTGCTGGACTGGAACGAGGACGCGATCCGCTTCTACCGCGCCCTGGGCGCCGAGCCGATGGACGACTGGACCGTGTTCCGCGTGGCCGGCGACGCGCTGGAGCGGCTGGCGCGGGGTGCGTGGTGAGCCGCCGCACGCTGCCGGGCACGATCGCGACGCGGCCACCGGCGTTCGGCGTCACGCGTCTGAAGCCCGTCCCCGCGTTCGCCGCCCTGGTCGGCTTCCTGCTCCTGATCGGGATGATCCAGAGCTTTTACGTAGGCTCCGCCGGGTCGTTCCGCGACCTGGGCGGCCCCGTGCCGCGCGGAGACATGCCGCCTCAGTGCATCGCGCTCACCTATGCGGCGCCGGGCAACTTCGAGTGGCTGCCCGACACCCTTCGCCTGACGCCGGAGGTGGATTTCCGCTTCAGGTTCGGCACCTGGTACCGCGCCTTCGGCCACCAGGGCTATCGCGAGGATTGGCGGCCAGCCGGGCGCGATTCCATCGACATCTCCGGCCACCACAAGCCCGTCACGCGCATCCCGGCCCGCGGGGCGCACCGGGTGGGGCGCGGCGGCTGGTACGGCCATCAGACCGTGTGGGCGGCGCTCACCTCGCGCTCGTGGCGGGTGGACGCGCGCGAGGTCGCGTGCGGGGGCGACGAACCCGGGAAGACGCCATGACGCGCGGCGAGTGGGCACGGCTGCTGGAACCCTGGGCGGCGGCCGTGCTGCAACAGGTGGAGAGCGAAGGGTACGAGCCGGACGAGATCGAGGTCGGGACGGGGCCGTTCTCCGGACTGGGCTTTCCGGGCGCCACCGAGGCGGAGCTCGCCGCGGCCGAGGCGCGCCTGGGGTGCCGTCTGCCGCCGTCGTACCGCGAGTTCCTGGCCTGCACCAACGGGCTGCGGCAGGCGGATCCGTGCATGGCGGCGCTGGGCGGGCACTTCTGGGGCGCGGACGGCATCGAGTGGCTCCGGCTGCGCGACGCGGAGGTGATCGACATCTGGAACGAGAGCCCGGTCGAGATCCCGGACGAGGAGTACTTCGTCTACGGCGAAGACCAGGATTGCATGTCGCTTCGGCCAGAGTACCTGCGCAACGCCCTGGAGATCAGCTACGAGGGCGACGCCGGCTGGTACCTGCTGATCCCCGACGTGGTGGGCGCGGACGGCGAGTGGGAGGCGTGGTTCTTCGCGAGCTGGCACCCCGGTGCCGCGCGCTACCGCTCGTTCGCGGAGATGATGCTCGCCCGCCACCGCCGCTTCCAGGCAGGCGGTGCCAGCGGATTCTGAGCCTCCGGGCTTTCACGCACATCACATCGGCACCTCACCCCGAATGCACGATTGCACGATTCACAACCACGAGCCATGCAGCGCGGCCGCGGATGCCACCATCAGCCCTTGAACCATCATCCCGTTCCATCAATTCGGCAGATGCGCCGAACCGTTGTACTCGCCACGATGCTGCTCCTGACCGCCGCGTGCGATCTCTCCTCGCTCGGGTCGGGGGCGGCGGAGGGGGTCAAGCGCAGCATACCCGTGACCGACGCGCTGGAGGAGTATCGTACGGCTCGTGGCGCCTATCCCGATTCGCTCGCGATGCTTTCGCCCGACTTCCTCCCCGCCAGCGCGCTGCGGCCGCCGGATGGGATCCGCGATCGGTATCCGCTGCGGTACCGGCGCACGCGGGACACGTACGAGCTCTCGTTCCGCTACGGCTCGAGGTCCGGCGAGTGCACGTACGCGCCGCGGATCCACCATTGGGAGTGCGTGGAGTGATGGCGCGGCTCGTGGCGGCGCGGAACCTTGCCCTCGGACGCACGCCGCGGATGCGCCCTGGGCGCCGAGCCGATGGACGACTGGACCGTGTTCCGCGTGGCCGGCCAGGCGCTGGACCGGCTGGCGGCGCGCGGCACGCCGTGAGCCGCCCACGCCGCCGGGCACGATCGGATCGACCACCGGGCACGTGATGAGCGAAACGACCACGGCGGCGTTCCTGGAGCTGGTCTCCGGGCGACGCGGGCATTTCCGGCTGGAGTCGGGGCACCACGGCGGGCTCTGGCTCGATCTCGATCCGCTCTTCGCGCAACCGCGGCGGATCGAGCCGTTCGTGGCCGCGCTGGCGGATGCGCTGCGGCCGGCGGGGGCGGACGCGGTGTGCGGGCCGCTGCTGGGCGGCGCGTTCCTGGCCCAGCTGGTGGCGCACCGGCTGGGCGCGGACTTCCTCTTCACCGAACGGGTGATGCCGCCGCAGCCGTCGGGGCTCTACGCCGCGCGCTACCGGCTCCCGGCCGCGCTCGCCGCCCGCGTGCATGGCAAGCGCGTCGCCATCGTGGACGACGTGCTGAGCGCCGGATCCGCGCTGCGGGGGACGTACGACGAGCTGCAGTCGCACGGCGCGACAGTGGTGGCCGCGGGCGCGCTGCTGGTGCTGGGCCATGCCGGCGAGACGTACTTCGGCGAGCGCGGCATCCCCGTCCACGCCGTCGCCCGCGACGAGTACCCGCTGTGGACGCCGGACGCGTGCCCTCTCTGCGCCGAGGGCGTGCCGCTGGAGCAGGCGCCGTGAGCGGGCCCGCGGTGGGCGCGGATGCGTCGTTCGAGGGAATCCGGCAGCGGTATCTCGCCTTCGCCGAGAACGAAGCGAAGGGCGTGTCGCCGCTGTACGAGGAGATCGCCCGCGCCGTGGCCACCTCCGACGATCTGCTGGGGTTCATTTCCACGCTGCCACCGGCCAAGCAGCAGCCGAACCTCGTCTTCGCCGCGGTGCGCCACCTGTACGGCACGCCGGAGGACGCACGTCACCTCGCGGATCTCGTCGCGCGGCACTCCGAGCCGATCCGGCAGCTGATCCTGGCGCGCGGCACGCAGACGAACGAGCCGGGGCGCTGCGCGGTGCTTCTTCCGGTGCTCGCGCGTTTGCCGCAGCCGCTCGCGCTGCTGGAGGTGGGCGCGTCCGCCGGGCTGTGCCTGCTCCCGGATCTCTACGGCTACGACTACGGCCGCAAGCAGATCCCGCCTCGCCACGCCGGCCCGCACCCCGCGCCCATCTTCCCCTGCCGCGTGGACGAACGGACGCCGATCCCCGACAAGACTCCGGAGATCGCCTGGCGCGCGGGGCTGGACCTGAACCCGATCGACCTCTCCGATCCGGAAGCAGCCGCCTGGCTGGAGACGCTGGTGTGGCCCGGCAATCCGCCCCGCGCCGAACGCCTCCGCGCCGCCATCGCCATCGCCCGCGAGCATCCGCCAGCCGTCACGCGCGGCGACCTGCTCGCAGACCTCCCCGCGCTCGCCGCCGCCGCGCCCGTGGATGCGACACTCGTCATCTTCCACTCCGCCGTGCTCGCCTACGTCACTCCGGACGACCGGACGCGCTTCGCGGTGCTGGTGAAGGATCTCGGCGCCACGTGGATTAGCAACGAGTTCCCACGCGTGCTCCCCGATGTCGCCGCCAAGCTGCGCGAGCCACCGCGCGAAGACCGCTTTCTGCTCGCGATCGACGGTGAGCCGGTTGCGGTGACGGGGCCGCATGGGCAGTCGTTCGAGTGGCTTGGCTGAATCTCATGCTGTGCAACGGCGACGAACGACCCGTCGCGAGGACAAGCTGAAAACCCACGCCGCCTACCTGGAGCGCGGAATCCGATGGGACCGTGGGCTCAAAACGTGGGGATCGACGGCGGGTGAATCGAACCAACGTTGATCGGAGGCGCTGCCGTGACGAAAGCAGACTGGGAGCTTGCCGCATACGTGGCGGCCGTGGTGCAAGGGATCGCGGTCCCGTTGTCGCTCGCGCTGGTCCTCCTTCAGCTGAGAAAGCAGTCGCGGCTCACGCAGGCGGCGAACACGCAGGCGCTGGTCGAGATCTCATCGCCCTTCAACCTCGCGCTGATCCAGGACGAAAAGGTCGCCGAGCTCTGGGTGAAGGGCGCCGCGGACTACGACGGGATGAACGAGGTGCGGAAGTACCAGTTCACCAGTCTGATCATCTGGTGGATGCTCCTGCACGAAAACATCTACTACCAGTGGCGCCACAAGTTGATCGACCCCGCTACGTACCTCTCGTGGGAAGGCGACCTTCGCGCGTTTCTTCCGATGGCGAATGTCCGGAAACACTGGCCGGAATACCGGCGGGTTTGCCAGGCTGACTTTGTGAGGCACGTGGACGATCTGATCGAGAAGTCGGGTAGCCCCATGTCGCCCGAGTGATGCCGTTGCGGATTACCGCCGCGGCTTCGCGCGCGCCGTCGCTTCGGCAACGAGCGGGTCGTCGGGCCAGTAGTGCTTGGGGTAGCGGCCCTTGAGGTCCTTCTTCACCTCGAAGTAGCCGGCGCGCCAGAAGCTGGCCAGGTCGCGCGTGACCTGCACCGGCCGGCGCGCGGGCGAGAGCAGGTGGAGCGTGAGCGGCACCCGCCCACCCGCGATCCGCGGCGTCTCGGTCCAGCCGAACACCTCCTGCAGCCGCACCGCCAGCACCGGCGCCGCCACGTCCGCATAGTCCACCGGGATGCGCGAGCCGCTGGGCACCTCGACGTGCGTGGGCGCCCAGTCGTCCAGCAGCCGGCGCTGCTCCCATCCCAGCATCCCCTCCAGCACGGGCGCGAGATCGATCCTCCGCACCTCGTCCATCTTCCGCATCCCGTACAGGTGCGGGCCCAGCCACTCGTCCATCGTCTCCAGTAGCGCACGGTCCGACACGTCGGGGAACGACGGGTCGTGGTGGTGGAGGAAGCCGATGCGCTCCCGTAGCTGCGCGGCGGCCTTCGACCACGGCAGCGCGGCGATCCCTTCGCGGCGGACGGCCTCCACCAGCGCGGCGGCGATGCGCTCGGGGTCCGGGTCCGCCAGCGGCGCCTCGCGCAGGATCAGCGCGCCGAGTCGCTCCAGCCGCCGCGCGCGCACGGCGCCGGCCGCGTCGTCCCAGGCGATGGATTCCTCCGCCACCACCTGGTCGGCGAACCCGCGTTCGATCTCGGCCAGCTCCAGCGGTGCCGCAAGGAGAATGCGGCCCTCGCGCCCGGCGTCGTCCAGCTCGGCGGCGACCAGGTACGGCTGCTCGGAGAGGGATTGCGGGTCGGGGAAGGCGGCGCCGCGGCCGTTGCGGAGAAGGTAGCGCGCGCCGCCGCCCGCCCGCCGCTGCGCGATGCGGTCCGGATACGCCAGCGCGAGGAGAACACCCGCCGCCTCGTCGTCCGCGTCGGCCGGGGACGCGCCCAGGTGGCGGCGCAGGTCCTTCGCCTCGGCGGTGACGCGATGGAGCGCGGCATGGTCGACGGAATAGCCGCCGGGGCCGCGCTCGCGCCGGAGCGCCGCCAGCCGCAGGCGCACGTCCGCGTCCGGCGCGCGGCCCTCGCCGCGCAGGATGTCGCGCTCGGCCAGGAGCGCGGCCAGGTCGCAGGCGGTGGCGGCGAGATGCATCTCCTTCGCCCGCAGCAGCATGTGGGCGAGGCGGGGGTGCAGCGGCAGGCCCGCCATCCGCCGGCCGTGCGGGGTGATGGCGCCAGCGGAATCCAGCGCGCCCAGCTCGGCCAGCAGCTCGCGCGCTTGGCCGAAGGCGGCGGCGGGGGGCGGGTCGAGCCACTGCAACTCGGCGGGGTCGGCCACGCCCCACGCGGCCAGCTCCAGCGCCAGCGGCGCCAGGTCCGCCTCCAGGATCTCGGGCGGGCGATACGGCTGCAGCGCCGCGTCCTCCGCCTCCGTCCACAGCCGCAGGCAGACGCCCGGGCCCAGCCGCCCCGCCCGCCCCCGCCGCTGGTCGGCCGAGGCGCGCGAGACCGTCACCGTCTCCAGCCGCGTCATCCCCGTGCGCGGCGAGAAGCGGGGGACGCGCATCAGCCCGCTGTCGACCACCACGCCCACGCCCTCGATGGTCAGGCTCGTCTCGGCGATGGACGTCGCCAGGACGACCTTGCGGCGGCCGGGCGGGCTGGGGCGGATCGCCTCGTCCTGCGCTTCCTGCGCCAGGTTGCCGAACAGCGGCATCACCCGCGTGTTCGCTGGAACTCCATCCGCCGCCAGCATCTCTTCCACACGCCGGATCTCGCCCGCGCCGGGGAGGAAGACCAGCACGTCGCCTGCTTTCGCCTCCAGCGCCTGGCGGACGGCTCGCGCGGCGACGGGCTCGATGCGGCCCTCCGGCCTGCGCGGCAGCCAGCGCGTCTCCACCGGATACGCACGCCCCTCGCTGGAGACGACCGCCGCGCCGCCGAGCAGCGCCGCGACCGGCCCGCCGTCCAGCGTGGCGGACATCACCAGCACGCGCAGGTCGTCGCGGAGCACGGCGCGAGCCTGGAGCGCCAGCGCGAGCCCCAGGTCCGCGTGCAGGCTGCGTTCGTGGAACTCGTCGAAGATGACCAGGCCGACGCCCTCCAGCGCCGGATCGTGCTGCAGCATCCGCGTCAGCACGCCCTCGGTGACCACCTCGATGCGGGTCGCCGGCCCCACGCGCGTCTCCATCCGCACGCGGAAGCCGGCGGTATCGCCCACGCGCTCGCCCAGCAGCTGCGCCATGCGGTGCGCGGCGGCGCGGGCTGCCAGCCGGCGCGGCTCCAGCATCACGACCTTGCGGCCGGCCAGCCACGGTTCGTCCAGCAGCGCCAAGGGGACCACGGTGGTCTTCCCCGCGCCGGGCGCGGCCTGCAGCACGGCACCCGTCCCCGCGCGCAACACGTCGGCGAGCGCGGGGAGCACGGCCTCGATCGGCAGTCCGGTGTCGGGGATGCGCGTCATGGGCGCCCAATATCGCACGCGTGGCGCCGACGTTCCACCGTGGACGCACCATCCCGCGTCTCGCGCAGCGGACCGGAGGGGCGCATCTTGTCGGCCGATCCAACCCTCATCCCCCCGGCCCCTTCTCCCGAACTGCAGGAGAAGGGGGAGAACGGCAACCGCGAAGACCCGCCATGCTCCGAACGCTTCGTATCATCCCCCTGCTCGTCCTTGCCGCGTGCACTCGCCCGAGCCCAGGGCGTGACGGCGATCCGCCCGCCGCGTCGGCCACCGGTGAAGCGCGTCCCACTCCGCTGACCGCGGTGCGGCAGATGACACCCGGTACGGAGGTCACGGTGGGTGGCGTGGTGACGGTTGCGTCCGGTGCGGTGGACGCGGGGTTCGCGGTGCAGGACGGGCCGCAGGGGATCTACGTGGCGGCGGACAGCGGCACCCGCGTCTCGGCCGGACAGATGGTGCGGCTCAGTGGCCGCCTGGCGGACCAGCACGGCATGCTGGTGGTGAACCCCGACAGCGTGCGGGTCACCGGCCGTACCGAGCCGTTCCCGGCGTACCAGGCGAGGACGAAGCGGATCGGCGAGGTCACCGAGTCGCTGCTGGTGGGCGTACGGGGCCGCGTCACCGCCCCCGTGGTGGACGACCGGCCGTACGGCTGGAAGATCACCATCGACGACGGGAGCGGCCCGCTGCAGGTCTTCGTCCCCGCGCACCACGCCTTCGATCCGTCGGCGTACCAGGTCGGGCAGACGATCGGCGTGGAGGGGATGAGCGCGCAGTACGATTCGACCTACGAGGTGGTCGCGACGGCGCCGCTGCGGATCAATCCGTAGCTCTCTCACCGTCGGCCCAGGGTCGCCCACCGGCGGCTGAAGCCGCAGCAACAACGACGGAAAGCCTCGCAAACTGCGCGAGGCTGCACGCCGGCTTTTGTGCGTCGCGGCTGGCGTTGTGCCGTACGCGGCCTGAGACATTGCCGGGGCCGCTACCAGGCGGCTGAAGCCGCGGTCTACAACCACAGGAAGCCTCGCAGACTGCTCAAGGCTCCGACGCTCCACTCCGGCGGCACCGCCGTTCTCGCCGGGGAGAGTGCAGCCGAGGGCGCGGAGAACGATGCCGTTCTCCGCGCCCTCCTCGTTTCTCCGTTGCTCCGCGTTCACCACGGCGACGATCGTCGATGCGCCGAATCCGCCGAGGGTGGGACGGGTCACCGCCGCCGCATGCGCGCGCCGACGTACACGCCCAGCGCCAGCGCCGCCACGCCGCCCAGCAGGAGCGCGGTGTTGTGCACCGGCGGCGGCACCGAGACGGTGCCGCGCTCGTCGGCGATCACGGGGGCGCGCACGTAGCGGCCGTCGCGCGGCACGGCCAGCGTCTCGAAGTCGCGCGCCAGCAGGTCCAGCGCCTCGCGCATCACGGGGCCGCGCAGCGGCGGGCCATGGCCGGTGGCGGCCACCTCGGGCTGCAGCTCGGCCAGCGCCCGCACCGAGCGGCGGGCGGCGTCCCAGTCCTGCGTGTAGTACATCGGCGGGCCGTGCAACTCGGGGCGCTGCTCCAGCACCGCCAGCAGCGACTCCTGCTTCGTCGTCACGAACGCGTCGCCCGCGATCAGCACGCCGTCTTCCGCGCGCCAGAACGACACGTGGCCGGGGCAGTGGCCGGGCGTGTAGATCCATTCCCACCCCGGCATCCCCGGCACGCCGCCGTCCGCCGGGAGGGGGCGCACGCGGTCGCCCAGGTCGATGGGCCCGCGCGGGTACAGCGGGCTGCTGAGCGCCATGAAGCCGCCGCCCACGGTGGGGTCGGGCGGGGGATACGACGAGCGCCCGGTGAGGTACGGCAGTTCCAGCGTGTGCGCGTACACCGGCACGCCCCAGGCAACCGACAGCTCCCGCAGGCACCCCACGTGGTCGAAGTGCCCGTGCGTCATCACGATGCACGCCGGCCGCGATTCGCCGAAGCGCTCCCGGGCCAGCTCCATGATGCGCCCGGCGAAGCCGTACATCCCCGCGTCCACCAGCACCCACTCGCGGTCGCCGGCGCCGGGCCGGCCCACCAGGAAGACGTTCACGATCCCGGTGCGCAGGCACTCCACGTCGTGCGCGACCACCGTCTCGGGGTCGCCCCGCAGCACCTCGGGCAATAGCTCCGTCGCCATGCTCCACTCCCTGGCCAGTGTCCCCATTCCGCCGTCAGCCGGCAAGGCGGGAGGAGCCGTTCAAGGCGTGTGCCGCGGCTTGCGGGGCCGCGGGGAATAGGGTCAGGCGTGCTTCTCGACCACCGCGTCGATGCGGGCCTTCGGCACGGCGCCGATGATCTGGTCCACCACCTGGCCGTCCTTGAAGAAGAGGAGGGTGGGGATCGAGCGCACGTTGAAGCGGGCCGAAAGGCGCGGGTTGGCGTCGGAATCGACCTTGGCGACCTTGACGGTGCCGGCGCGCTCGGCGGCGATCTGCTCCACGAAGGGCGCGATGATGCGGCAGGGGCCGCACCACTCGGCCCAGAAGTCGACCACGGTGAGGCCGGGGTGCCGCTCCACCTCGGCGGCGAAGGTCTGGTCGGTGATGGTGACGGGGTGAGACATGGCCTTGCTCCGGTCGTGAAGGATTCGGTGTGGCGGCGTCAGCACTCCAGCGCGGCGATGCGCTCCGCCACGCGCTCGCGCAGCTGGGCCAGGGTGCGCATCTGCAGGTCGATCTTCGCCAGCTTCTCGCGGTAGAGCGCGGCGGTCTGCCCGCAGCAGTCGCAGTCGTCGGCCGCGGCGGTCAGGCACGAGGAGAGGGAGAGGATCTCGTCCACGGTGAAGCCACTCTCCAGCAGGCCGCGGATGGCGCGCACCCGCTCCACGGCGTTCGCGTCGAACTCGCGGTAGCCGTTGGGTTTGCGTGCCGCCGGCAACAGCCCCGCCTGCTCGTAGTAGCGGATCGAGCGGATGCTCGCCCCCGTCCGCGCCGCCAGCTCTCCCACGCGCATCGTTGTCCCTGCATCGACGTTGACGCCGCCCGCGAGGATCGCGGACGACCGGAAGGTAAACCCTCACACCAATGTGAGGGTCAAGGGGGCGGACGTCCACGGGGAGGAGGACGGGATCGGTGCGGAAGGAGGTGCGTCGCGCGGCCGCGGCCGCTCGCACCGATGGCCGCGTGGGAGTCCGCGAAGGCGGACTTGAGTTGGATCAGCGGCGGGTTTCAACCGGCCGTGGTCGCCGCGCCGGGCCTTTGCCGCTTGCACCAATGGCCGCGTGGGAGTCCGCGAAGGCGGACTTCGGGCCGTGGTTGCCGCGGTTTCAACCGCCCGGCGCAATGCCGGACGAACGAACGAAGCCCCGGATCGCTCCGGGGCCTTTCGCATCCTCCATCCAAACGCACCCCCCGCACCCCCGCACCCCCGCACCTCCGCACCGCCCTACGGAATCGGCACCTGCATCCCGGGGATCAGCGGCGGCGAGGGCGGCAGCGTCTGCATCCGCGCCAGGAAGAGCGGGTAGCTGGCGTTGTCGCGCGCCAGCGGGCGGGTGCCGGGCTGCTCCCGCGGCATCAGCTGGTGGATGGTCTGCTCGGTGAGTTGCAGGCGCCGCGCGGTGTTGGGGTGCGTGCTGAACCACTCGGCGCTCTGGGCCTGCGGGTCGGCGCGCTCCTCGCGCATCAGCTCCTGGAAGAGCTCCACCATCCCGTTGGGGTCCACCCCGGTGGCGATCAGGTACTTCACCGCCTCGCGGTCGGCCGCCGTCTCGTCGTTGCGCGAGTGGCTGGCCGCCCACAGCTGGTTGCCGATCTGCAGCGCCTGCTGGTCGAGCAGCGGGCCACGCCCCAGGATCTTGCGGTAGAGCAGCGCGCTCATCCCGCTGGTGCGCATCTGCCGCTCCAGGTTGCGGGCGCCGTGCCGCAGCGCCACGTGCGCGATCTCGTGCGCCAGCACCCCGGCCAGCTCGCTCACGTTGCGGGTGCGCGCGATCAGCCCGCGGTCCACGTAGATGTAGCCGCCGGGGAGCGCGAAGGCGTTCACCGCGTCGGTGTCCACGATGAAGAAGCGGTACTGCAGGTCGGGGCGCGCGCTGTGCTTGGCCACCAGGCGCCCCAGGTCGTTCACGTACAGGTTCAGCGGCGCGTCGTGCACCAGCGGAATGCGGGCGTTCAGGTTGGCGGCGATCTGCCCGCCCAGGTCGCGTTCCTGCGCCTCGTTCACGCACCCCGCCAGCGCCGGCAGCAGCGCCAGCCCCAGGGCCGCCAGGCGGGCCCGCCCGCGGCGGGCCCGGTTCACGCTGCCGCCGGCGCGCCGGCTCACCGGCGGTCCTGCGGGGCCGGCGTGAGCGAGCGGACGCGGGCCCGGAAGTTCTGGAACTCGCGCGTGTCGGTGACCAGCCGGGTGCTGTTGGCGCCCGGGGTCGCGTTGATCAGCGCCTGCGTGTTCTGGACGCGCTCCGCCGTCATGGGGTGCGTGGCGAACCACTGCTCCACCTTGCTGGGGTTGCGCTGCTGCTCCTGCTGCAGCTTGTTGAAGAACTGCGGCAGCCCGTTGGGGCTGTAGCCGCTGCGCATCATGAAGGTCACCGCGTCGCGGTCGGCCTCGCGCTCGGCGTCGCGGCTGTAGCCGGCGAACACCGCGCTGCCGCCCACCTGGATCCCCGCCTGCTCCACGCCGCTGGGGTTGCGCCGCAGCAGCACGCCGTACAGCACGCTGAGCAGCGTGTTGGCGTTCTGCGCGCGTTGCGCCTGCTGGATACCGTGCCGCTCCACCACGTGCCCGATCTCGTGCGCCAGCACCCCCGCCAGCTGGCTCACGTTGTCGGCGCGCTCGATCACCCCGCGGTTCACGTACACGTAGCCGCCGGGGATGGAGAAGGCGTTGACAACGTCGGAGTTCACCACGTAAAACGTGTACGGGATCCCCCGCGGGTCGGCCTGCGCCGCGATCTGCCGCCCCAGCTGGTTGATGTACTGGTTGGTGTAGCTGTCGCGGAGGATCGGGAGCTGCTGGTTGATCTGGCGCGCGTAGTCGGCGCCGGCCTGCACCTCCTGCTGGGTGGTGAGCGCCGGGGCGCACGCCCCCACGGTGGCCGCGCTGCCTAGCGCCACCACGGCGGCGCCCGCACGCAAGCTCCTAAGTGCGGTTTTCATAACACTCTCCATCGGCTCGGGTTGACCGGATCGGCCGCTGGGAAAGGCAAGTTGCGGACCACATGCCGCCCCCGCTGTCGCGCCGCGAGGAACGCCTGCTGCGCTCCCTCTCGCTCCGCAAGCACCGCGAGGCCGAAAGGCTGTTCCTGGCCGAGGGCGTGCGCGCCGTGGAGGACCTCGCCGCCTCGCCGCTCGCCATCCGCCTGGCCGCCGCTTCGTCCTCCCTGTGGGACACCCCGCGTGGCGCCGATCTGGCGCAAACGCTTGAGGCGCAGGGAGTTCCGCTGCGCGAGGCGGGCGAGCGCGAGCTGCGCGAGCTGGCCGGCACCGAGCACCCGCAGGGGATCCTGGCCGCCGCCGAGATGCCAGGCCACGGACTGGAGGCGCTGGCCGCGGACGCCGATCCATCCGTGCTGCTCATTCTGGACGCCGTGCAGGATCCCGGCAACTTCGGCACGCTGGTGCGGACGGCGGAAGCGCTCGGAGCGGGTGGAATCGTGACCCTCCCCGGGACGGTCGATCCCTGGAACCCCAAGTCGGTCCGCGCGGCGATGGGCTCGTCGTTCCGCCTCCCGATCGCATCCGCGGAGTGGGCGGACTTGGTGCCGTGGCTGGACGAGCGGGGGATCGTCCCCGTCGCGGCGGTAGTCGGCGCGGACCCGCTCCCGTCGCCGCCGATCCGGCGCGCGGCGCTGGTGCTGGGGAACGAAGGCGCGGGCGTGGGGGAACAGACGCTCGCCGCGGCGAAGGTGCGGGCCGGCATCCCGATCCGCGGGCGCGCCGAGAGCCTGAACGTGGCCGCCGCCGGCGCCATCCTGCTGTACGAACTTCTGCGCCAGGACGCCTGAGATCGATGCCCGACCTCCTGCTGTGGGCCTACGCCGCCATCGTGGGCGCCTGCGTGGGCTCGTTCCTGAACGTGTGCATCTACCGCTGGCCCGAGGGGCTGTCGGTGATCCGCCCGCGCTCGCGCTGCCCGGCGTGCGAAACGCCGATCCGCTGGCACGACAACGTGCCGATCCTGGGGTGGATTCTCCTCCGCGGGAAGTGTCGCGAGTGCGGCGCGCGCATCTCCATCCAGTACCCGCTGATCGAGCTGACCACGGCCAGCCTGTGGGTGGCCGCCGTCCTCCGGCACGGCTTCAGCTGGCAGGCGCTGTCGTCGGCGCTCTTCTTCACCCTGCTGCTGGGGATCGCGCTGACCGACGCGCGCACCTACATCATCCCGGACGAGTTCACGCTGGGCGGGCTGGTGATCGGGCTGGCGCTGTCGCTGGCGCCGGGGGGGATCAGCCCGCTGCAGTCGTTCCTGGGCGCGCTGCTGGGGTTCGTGCTGCTGTGGGTGATCGCGGTGCTGGGCACGGCGCTCTTCCGCAAGGAGGCGATGGGCGGCGGCGACATCAAGATGATGGCGATGGTGGGCGCGTTCCTGGGCCCGCCGGGGGTGCTGCTCACCATCTTCCTGGGCGCGCTGTTCGGCAGCCTGATCTTTGGGCCGATCAGCCTGAAGACGGGAAAGCTGGTGCCGTTCGGGATCTTTCTGGCGCTCGGAGCCGGGATCACCGAGCCCTGGGGCCAGGCGCTGATCCAGGCGTACGTGCGCTGGGCGTTCGGATAAGAGCGGTGCGGAGGTGCGGAGGTGCGGAGGTGCGGAGGTGCGGAGGGGCGGAGGTGCG
>Ga0207706_10000536_pt1 | contig 40290 bp, 42 predicted proteins | sample KBSC53metaG_FD_184318 | JGI IMG/M metagenome (GOLD analysis project Ga0207706, IMG submission 184318) | Corn rhizosphere microbial communities from Kellogg Biological Station, Michigan, USA - KBS C5-3 metaG (SPAdes) (version 2) | ecosystem: Host-associated > Plants > Roots > Rhizosphere > Soil ... | reverse complement strand
TATTCTTAAAGGAAGCCAGCCAGTTGTGGACTCGTACACTCCTCGCCCGCAGGTGAAGCGCGGGCGTTAGGCAACATTGACGCTATGGCAACGCCCGAGGATCTCGCAGCCAAGATTGGGTTTATCAGAGATTTCTTTGATGATCTCGAGGGCAAGGTAGCCTTTGCGAAGACCCTCTATGAACAGAAGCGAATGGATGAGGGACGCCTACTCGTTTGCGTTTATATCGAGTCTCTCGGAAATGGTATCTATCACCCCTCCCAGAAATTTGCAGCCAACTTCTGTCGCGCTCTCATTGAACACTCCGACCATCCCATCTTAAGTGTAGTTCTTCCACATTGGTTGCTAACAAAACTCCCTTGGAACTCAGCTTCCACGGAGGTGCAAAGCGAGATCCGAAACTGGCTTACTCCTCTCCCTCAACGAGCCGGTTTCACTTACTCAGAGCTCTTGGCTCGTGCCCGGCCCGGGCTAAGTCACCATGCATTCTCCTTTCTCGAGCGGGAGGGATGGGTTGGGACGACCTCAATGGCTGTCTACGGAGAGCTGCGAAGTCCCGGTGCCCACTGGTTTGGGAGCCCTGGTGGCGTTGCGTTCTCTGAAACAACTTGGCAGGGTGAACCTCTGATGCGAATTGGCTTTGAGGACCTCCATACTGCGCTCTCAGGATTGCTTCGCCAAACACGCGGCGTTTCGTTATCCTCCGGTCTGTGGTTTGGGAATCCCGATGTTGCCTAACCAGCGCTTGTACCTGTCGGGCGCTGCTTTTAGGGAAGCGAGCCACTTGTGGACTCGTACGCTCATCGCCCGCAGGTGAAGCGCGGGCCGTTAGGCAGCTCCACCGGGCCTTTCTGAAGGGAAGACCACATGGCCGAGCCGGCCTACACTACGATTCTGCAAGCGCTGCACAAGGGAGGTGGGTGGCTGGCCTTTGGCGCTGCGCCCCTCGCTCTCCTCGTCCGCAAAGGCAGTCGCCGCCATATCTTCGCTGGCCGCTGTTTTGTTCTGGCGCTGACTGGCGGAATCACCGCGGGTCTCTTGTTGGCGACGATCGACCGCGCCGTCGGCCTGTTCTTCTTCGGGCTCATGACGCTCTTTCTGCTGGGGACCGGGTACTTGGCTCCTCGTATTGGGCGGGGCTCGCGATCTAGCTATAGGTGGGACCGGGCCCTCACGGCGGTGGGCGCCATCGGGAGCCTCGGTTTGATCCGCGACGGCCTGATCGGGGCAACGGCCCCGTGGGAAGGTCTCAGCTTCGGCGGTCTCGGCCTGGCGATCGCGGTCGCCCATGCGCGGTGGCGGGGCCCTCGCGACCCGTCGCGCTGGCAAGTGGAACATCTCACGAGCCTACTCGCGGCGTATACCGTCGGCTGGAGCTTCATCCTCGCCCTCTACGCGGGGCTACAGAACGCCACGGGCCTTGTGGTGCCAGCGCTAGGCGTCGCAGCCATTTTGTTGGCTCGCCGGCGGTTTGGGGCCCCAGCTACGGAGGGAGTCGCTCAGGCGAGGCCTTGACCGGAGCCGCCTAACCAGCGCTTGCACCTGTCGGGCGCTGTAGTTTCAAAGGAAGCCGTCCAGTTGTGGACTCGTACATTCATCGCCCGCAGGTGAAGCGCGGGTCGTTAGGCAGCAGCTCCCCCCTCCACGCGCTTGACGCCACCTGACGTTGGCCACATCCTCCCGTAACCCACTTCTGGACTGCTCTATGCATCTCTCCACCTCCTATGCTGTCGTCGGCCTCCCAGCGCTAGCGCTGGGGTGCGGGGACGCCTCCTCGCCCAACATCGAGACCTTGTCGCCGCTACGGGCGTTCGCGGTTTCCTCCGGCCCGGCCATGCCCGGGAACTCCGGGATCGTCCGGTTTGGCGCTTTCGTCGGCTTCTTTGTGTACGACATGCAACGCGGGCTTCTCAGTATTCATAGCACATCGACCCCGTTCGCCGATATCTGCGGAGGGACGCCGCCGGTCATCGACTCGCTCGATATACAGACCATCGCCACGGTTTCGGGTCTCCATGCGATCTTTCAAGGACAGAACCACAATGTCCTGATTTACCCTGCTGTGCCCTTCGATTGCAGCTTTCTCGCGACTGCGCCCTTACTTGCCGCCGGCACAGTCCACCTCATTCGCACCGACAACGACCTTCGCGGAGAGGGCAGCCCTGGCACTGACGCCTTCGGGTGGCAAGCTGAGGGCGATCTGCGAGATCTGGCGACTGGGGAAGTCCTACGATACACTGAGATCGCGCGCTTCCTCTTTACGCCGGCTGAGAAGGAACTCTCGGTCGATATTAGGCTCCACTGAGACGGGGCGCGGCTCAGCGCTACCGCTGCTGCCTAACAGGCGCTTGCAAGTGGCAGTCGCTCCAGGCGCGGTACGCCCGTCGCCCCCCAGCCACCCTTCAGGCGGTAGGGAGGCGTCCGTTCACTCAGTGGTTGGATCGCGCCTGCACGTGAAGCGCGGGCGTTAGGCAGCGCCCCGTCGCTCGGAGACCGTTCGGCATATGACCGACCGACTCGAAGACGCCGTTCGAACAGCCACCTGTCGGGCGCTGTATTTTCAAAGGACGCCAGCCAGTTGTGTAAGGCTGGCCTAGATCGCCCGCAGGTGAAGCGCGGGCGTTAGGCCGCGCCCAATCCCCTCAAGTCGCGACCTTCAGGTCGCCGGAGGGCACTGCGTGATTCCAGCACCTGCTCTTGCGGCTTCAACTCACCAGGTGTCAGCGAGCTGCACACACCTCCCAAGATCGAGGACTATATGAAGCGTGAGCGCGTTTTGCAGGTTGCCTTGGTCTTGGTGGGCCTGTTGTATTTGGCTTGGGCCATCCCCCTGTTCCAAAGCCTATGGCACTCCAGTTGGCTTGAGCAGCATCAGGATGCCTTCCCGATGTTCATGAGCGTTAACACCGTGCTGGGGGTCTTCTTGTTGCTGGCCCTGAAGCAGCCGCCAAGGCATCGCTCGCTGATCGCGTTTGCGGCTTGGTCAACCCTGGCCCATGCGTTCACGATGCTGATCATGTCAATCGAGGCCTGGTCCCACGGCATGCGCAGGAAGGATAGTCCCCAGGACATTGTGATCGTTGGCGCGATTGGCGTCCTGCTCCTTGCAGCCCTTCCAGCAAGAGAACGGGCGTCGGCCACAGACGCGCGAGGGAACTGACCGAAGCCCGCTTCGGGTCGGCCTGTCACGGGCGCGGCCTAACCAGCGCATGAAGCTGACGGCATGCGGCCGCCGCCTGCGGCGGAATGCCCAATGGAAGCCCTTTATCTTGTCTGCGGCGCCCGCAGGTCGCCTTATGCGCGATTCGTTAGGCCGCATTCCATGACTCAATCTGCCTCCTCGTCCACAACGCTTAAGAAGCGATAATCCATGAGCTCACGCCGCGAATCTCTTCGAGTCGTCTTCGTTCTCGCCGCCTTTGGTCTCCTAAGCCTTTGCAGCATGCTCGCTCGCCCGACCCTTGCCACCATTCGGGCGGTGGATATCGTGCATCTCGTCGGCACAGGCATGTGTCTTGGCGGCGCCATCGTGGCACTTGCTTGGGCACGTTCGCAGTAGTCAGAGGCGCGGCGTGGCGCCCCAGTAGCATTGCCGACTGCGCCGCGTTGCGGCCTAACAACCGCATGCAGCTGGCAGGGCCCGGCCATCGGTTTGCGTAAGGGCTAGCACCACCTGCCGGCTTCCCTCATACTCATCCGATCTTGCCGCGGCCCTGCAGGCTGATGCGGGGCGTTAGATGGCGCACACTCCCATGCTCTCACTCGACGATCCAATTTGGAGTAGCCTGGCACACGCATATGGCCCGGCCACGGGCCTACCCGATCTCTTGATACGCGCCCAGACGGACCTGCGAGCGGGGCACCTGAATGAGAGTCCCTGGTTCGATCTCTGGAGTTGCCTCTGCCATCAGGATGACATCTATTCGGCGAGCTATGCCGCGGTGCCTCACCTTGTCACAATCGCAAGGACTCGCCGCGGCGAGGATGAGCAATTCGACCCGCTGCACCTTTGCGCGTACATCGAGCTCAATCGCTTGGAGGGCCACGGCCCCCCGCTCACGCCAACGTTGGCCGCGGCCTATGGGGATGCCCTGAGCGAGGCCAAGGCGTTGACTAGAGAGGCTCTCGGGCGGCCATGGCCACAGGAGTATCGGGAAGCGCTTCAGGCTTGCCTCGCCGCCCTCGAGGGTGACCTCAAGCAGGCGCGTGCACTCTTCGATGCCGACTGTGACGACGATGATTGAGCGGATACGGACTAGGAGCGTGGCGCCTGCGCCATCTAACCAGCGCTTGCAGCTGACAGGCCGCTCTTTTAGCGGAAGCCGTCGGATTGTGTAGGTTGGAGTTCATCCGCCCGCAGGTGAAGCGCGGGCCGTTAGATGGCAAGAACGGGCGTGGGGCACTTCCCTGCGGCTGTGAGCTTTGCTCTGCTGGCGGGACACGGGATAGCCGAACTCACGACGCTGAGCCACCGCCTGAGAAGGTCCGGGCCGCCCCACGTCCCCTAGTACGCCAGGACGGTCAGTCCGACGCGTTTGCTGTCCCCCCTCACCTTGGAGCCCACCAATGACGAAGAAATCGACCCGCGGAAAGAAGGCGTCGAACGGCGGTAAGACCCTTCGGGTGTCAAAACAGACACTCAGGGACCTCACGCCGGACGCCCGGACAACCAAGGCCTTGAAGGGTGGAAAGGGAGTTCAAACTCGTACGACAAACAACTGCGGCCCCGGGGGGGGCGGCTAGTAGCTCTGGAGCACTCGGTATTTGATCTTACGGTTCCTCCTTGCGCGGGGTGGGGCTGTGGCTCGTCAGGTCGGGGGCGCCAGGTAGCGGCGCCGCTCGACCTCGGGCCCCTTTGCGATCCTTGCCGTGCGATAGCACGAGTCTCTTGCCATCTAACTACTGCATGAAGCTGCCACGCCTCGGCCATCGCGGTGTCTCATGGACAGACAGCCCTCCGTGGCCGGGACAGCTGGACGCAGCGCGCCTCGGCCTGCAGCTGATGCGGGGCGTTAGGCGGCGCTGCCATCCTCCATTTTCTCTCGTCACACGTGGTGACTAGACGATGATCGCAACTCAGGTACTGTCCGCTTTTTTGCTCGTAAGCGCTGCGGTGCTGAAAGCACAGGAGCCAGTACCTCCACCGCTCGGGGAGCTCGTCGATATCGGCGGGCGCCGCCTGCATATCCACTGCACCGGATCTGGCTCACCCACCGTGGTCACTGAGAGCGGTAGCAGCAGCTTTTCGATCGAGTGGGCTCTGGTGCAGAACCGAGTCTCGGCGTTCACCCAGATCTGTTCTTATGATCGCGCTGGTTTCGCCTGGAGCGACCGGGGGCCCGCGGAAAACACCGTCGAAGAAACGATGGACGATCTCTATCTACTCCTCCGCGCGGCTCACCTACAGCCTCCCTATGTCCTAGTCGGGCACTCGTTGGGCGGGATGTACGTGCGGGCGTATCAGCGGCGGCATCCTGATGACGTCGTCGGGTTGGTGCTGGTAGATCCTACACCTGAGGAGGACGCAGAGTACTTGTACGCTGGCAAGTCGACACAAGGTATCCTGCTGAATTACGATCAGCTCGCCTCGGTCTACGCGCCTTACATCAAGAATCCGCCCCCACCGCTCGAGCTCCCAACGGCGGCTGATACGCCCTATACCAAGCTATCCCCTGAGCTACAGCGTGCCGAAGTGTGGGCCGAGCGATTGTGGCGGTCCCGGGTCGATATGTCGCATTCCTGGATCAGTGCCGAATCATGGCGGCAGGAGTTCATCGCGTTGCGTGCACTTCGGCTCTCCACGCCGCACCTGCTGGGCGACTTGCCATTGATCGTCCTGCGGCGCGGCCAAAGGACCACGGACGTGCTTATTCAACGTGAAGCTGCTCTGGTGGAGCTGTCGAGTAATGGCAAGCTCGTCGTTGCAGCCGAGAGCGACCACTTGATTCAACTGTACCAACCCGACCTCGTCACTCAAGCCATCCAAGACGTGGTCGGCCAGGCCCGTGTCGTTCACCGGCACTAGCGGACGTCATTGGGCGCCGACTTCCCCAGTACTCCGAGTTAACCGATGGTGATCCCAAGGGCATCTATACCTCGCTGATCCAATAACAATCTCGGCCCTCGCGCCGATCCAGGAGGACAGTATGCGCTTCATATTCACAGTGGCGTTCGGCGCTTTGATCACTGCATCCCCCAGTCTGTTGGGGACGCAACTTACAATTGCGGCCGGCGATGTTCAGGCATCGCAACCAACAGGTGAGATGCAAACCCTGATTAAAGCCTTGTCAGGGCATTGGTCATTGAAGCTGAAATTCGAACCGTCCAAAGAGACGCCTCAAGGGCTCGAGGGTACCGGAGAGGAAACCTGGCACGCGGGTCCAGAGGGACTGACACTCACCGACGAGGAGGTTTTCACCGCGGGACCGCAGACTATCATCGTAGTCGGCCTTCTCTGGCGAGACCTGAAAACCAAGGAGTTTCACGCGATGGATTGTAGCAACCAGATGTCGACTACGTGTGACCTCAAAGGCGCGGTCGACGATGTGGTTGTTCATTGGACGGGCACTGAGTTGACAATCGACGAGAAGGAGCTCTCAGAGGGTAAGATGATGACCTCACGCGTGGCGTGGTCCGACATCACGTCGAACACCTTTACGGAGACTGGATATCTCGCTCCGCCGGGTGGCCCATTCCAGAAGATCATGACAATTCACGCGACCCGCGTAACGGCCCAATAGACGGTGCGTCGTGGAAACAAGAATTACGGTCCCACCGGGTTGAGTACCGGAATGCACGACTTGTTCGAGCCGCCGTTTAACAAGCGCATGCAGCTGACGAAGGAGGGCTGGCTCTGGCAGCGCCCTCGCAGCTGATGCGCCAGTCGCTAGACGGCTGAAATGGCTGCGGTATCCGATAGCCCCATCGTCACTTAGATTCTCTTGTATGAAGATTTCCCTGGAACTGACCACAGAGCAGGAGCTGCAGCTACAGGCCGCAGCCCGCCGGCTGAATCTTCGCCCGGAAGACCTGGCTTCTGCAGCGGTTCGGGATCTCGTCAGCCGTCCGGATCCCGAGTTCTCTCGCGTCGCCGATCATGTCCTCACCAAGAACGCCGAGCTCTACGATCATCTGCGCTAGTGCACTATTTGACGCTTCGGGAGGTGCTTGAGCTGCACCAACGCATCATGGCGGCGAGTGGCGGCCGCGAAAGTCTAGCCGCGCTGAGTTACTTGGAGGCCGCCGTAGCCCTGCCCCGCCAAACGTTCGGTGGGGCAGACCTGTATCCAGACCTAACTGCTAAGGCGGCCATTCTCGGCTTTGCCCTTATCCAAGGTCACCCATTCTTGGATGGCAACAAGCGCGCGGGACACGCGGCCATGGAAGCGTTCTTGATGCTCAATGGGCACGAGCTCACCGCCTCCGTGAACGACGCCGAGGGCGCCGTCCTCATGGTCGCCAACAGCTCGTGGACTCAGGCCGATTTTCTCGCGTCTTGCGCCTTGGTGGCCAGCAGGATCAGGTCAACTGGGCTCCCTTTCCGTAGTCCTCAACTGCGGCGACGTCGATCGCGCCTGCCCTCACTTCGCCTCCAATGCCGGACACTCGTAGGCCCGATCTGCGCAATGCGTCCGCAGAATCGACATTGCGAGCCGCAAGCCGGACGGGCAGTCCGGTGCGGATGGCGCGCGCCGCAATGGTTCCGCCCAACGCGCCGATGCCTACTATCAGTATTGCACTGCGAAGCCTCCCCGTTCTTCGGCAATACGGAGGATTATGAATGGCTCGACTACTCCTTCATCACGATCATCGGGTTTACCCTGGTCGCGCGGCGTGCCGGGAGATAGCTGGCCAGCGCGGCCACCGCCAGTAAAAGGAGAGGCACGATGAGAAACACACCCGGATCACGGGGGCGCACCCCATAAAGCAAGCTTGCCATCACGGACACAGTGGCTGCAGAAAAGACCAATCCGGCAACGATGCCCACGCCGGCAAGCCGGACCCCCTTGCCCAGGAACATTCGCAGGATGTCGTTCGGCCGCGCGCCCAGGGCCATGCGAATACCGATCTCGCGCGACCTTTGGCCGACCATATAAGCCAACAGGCCGTAAATGCCGATGGACGCCAGAAGCACCGCCAATCCAGCAAATCCGCCCACCAGATTGGCCGCAAAACGGCGGGAAGCCAGTGACCGATCAAGGACGTCGCTCATAGAAGACACACCGAATGTCGGCAAGCCGGGATCAATGGCCTGGATTTCATGCCGAATCTGTGGTTCGAGCAGGGGCGCGGGCAGAGGCGTCCGCAACACCACGCTCAGTCGCCTGCCGTTGTCCTGATAGGTCGACAGGTAGATGTGGGGAACGCCATCGATGTCGAGACCGTCACTCTTGATATCCTTGACGACACCGACGACGGTCGTCCATGGCTTGGTAGAGTCTCGTCCGAATCGGACTCGGCGGCCCAGTGGATCGCGATCCGGCCAATACTTATGAGCGGTGCTTTCATCAATGATGGCCACCGGCGGTTGGCCGTCTTCATCGCCCTCGGTGAATGAGCGGCCGCTGACGAGCGGCGTCTGTAACACCCTGAAATAGTCAGGGCTTATCCGTATTCGCTCGGCGCGCAGATCCAGCGAGGACTCGACCGGTCTGTCTTCAATCGCGAAGCCTTCAATCGTTACACCACCGACCGCGCTGGGGTTGCTATTGGTGGTCGGCAGGGCCGAGGTGATTGCAGCGAGTTGCACTCCCGGCATTGCCTTCATGCGCCGCAGCAACTCACGATTGAAGGCAGCTCTGCGAGGAATATCGCGATACGGATCCGTGTCTGGATCGTTGGGATTCGGCAGCTGGATGTTTGCCGTGACAACCCGAGTGGGATTGAAGCCTGGGTCTTCCTGCAAGAGATCCTGGAGCGTACGCAGCAGCAAGCCGGCCCCGACCATCAGTATGAGGGCAAATGCTACTTCAGAGACAATCAGAACATTGCGCAACCGGCCGGTTCTGGTGCTGTAGCCGGACCCTCGCCCGCCTTCACGAATGGCCAGGGAGAGAGCACCGTTGGCCGAATGAAGCGCTGGAGCAAGTCCAAACACCAGACCGGTGAGAATGGACATCAGCAGAGCGAATGTCAGCACCACCCAGTCGACGCGTACTTCGATGAGCCGGGGAACGGTCGCTGGCACAAGGCGCAGGATAAAGCCCAGAGTACTCACCGCGGTTGCAGTTCCCGCGGCACCGCCGATGAGGGACAGCAGCATTGACTCGGTCAGCAGCTGGCGCACCATACGGCCGGGGCTCGCCCCCAGCGCTAGCCGCACCGCCATCTCTTGTTGCCGCCCCGAAGCGCGCGCCAGGAGGAGGTTGGCAATGTTCAACGATACCATGACAACGATCAGGATTACCGCACCCAGTAACACCAGCAGCATGGGCCGCACTTTGCCCACCAAGGTGTCCTGTAGGGGTTGAATCTCAATGGTCCATTGGGCCTGCGGCGGATAATCTGCGGGAAAGTCGCGGCGTAATTGGGCAGCCATCGCAGTGAGCCGGCCCTGGGCTTGCTCCAGTGTCAGGCCAGGCCTGAGTCGTCCGATGCCGCCTACTAAGACCCGGGTACCACGTAATGGGGGCGGAAAGGGAACTCCGCTGAATCCGGCGGCGCCAAACACTTCCACGTCGCCGGAAACCGTTGGTCCGGGATGGCGGAATCCGCGTGGCAGAACCCCGACAATTGTAAAGGGATCATTGTCGAGGCGGAGGGTACGGCCGATAACCTTGGGATCGGCGCCATAGGCGCGGCGCCACAGGCCATCGCTGATCACCACCACTGATGCGAAACCGGGCACGAAGTCCCGCGGACCAAACAACCGGCCAATTTGCGGGGTCGCACCCAGCATGGAGAAGTAGCCGAAACTGCCATTGACCGCCTCGAGACGCTCGGGCTGCTTGGCGCCGGTCAAATCCTCGCTACCCTCAAAGATGGGGCTCACATCTTCAAATACACCCGCTCGCGTCAGCAGGTCATCCAGCTCGGGCTTGGAGAACCTAACGTCCCGCAATCCTACACCGGGCTCGTTAAAGAAGATCCGGACCAGACGATCAGGATCGCGGTAGGGCAGAGAACGCAGCAACACGGCATTCACGATGCTGAACATGGCTGTGTTGGCTCCCACGCCCAGAGCCAGCGTCAGGACCGCCACGATCGTGAAGGTGGGCTTCTTGACCAGCATGCGCCAACCTTGGCGAACATCATGAAGTAGAGTGCCCATGAGACGCTCCTCTCAGGTCACGGGCCGCTACTTGGACCAGGGCGGCACCACGCCGTTGGTGCGCGCATACGCGATCGACTGCCCCAGATGCTCGTGCTGATCTGCGAGGACGTGCATCACCGCGCCCTGCTTGGTCCAGTCTCTTCCGAACAATTGCACAGTCGTCTGCAGGTCGGTGTCGGAAAGTCCTGTAATCGCTTTTTGCAGACTGACGTAAGAAGCCCTTAGAGCTTCCTGTAATTGCTCTGGATCGGTGATGGGCGCGGGCCTGGGCCCCGCATTTGGTGTACCCGAAAGCACACCGGCGAGCAGGCCGTTCTCGAAAACGATCAGGTTGAAGACGTCGGCGACGGAGCGCACGCCCTCGCCGGGCTTCCAGTCGTACTTGCCCACCATCACGCGGGCGAGTCCAGTGAATTTGTCGGCAAGCGTTCCGGCATCTTCTCCGAAGGCGGCCTGCAATCCTGCCACCTGCGCCTGCGCCAGCGGCGCCATCAGAGCGACCGCAAGCGCGCACAACCCGAACTGAATCACGATCTTCTTCATGTGGAGCTCCTTTACCTATATGGCATGTCCCGAAGCGACTCGAAGGGTTGGAGCCTCTGAGATTCCCGCGATAGGGCCCTCCTTGCGTCGCCTCAAGCCTTGACGACGAGGTCGATCTCGACGCAGGCCCCAAGCGGCAGCTCGGCGGCCCCAATCGTGGTGCGGGCGGGAAAGGGCTGACGGAAATACTTGGCGTAGATGCCATTCATCGCGGCGAAGTCGCTCATGCTCGTGAGAAACACGCGGGCCTGCACGACATCGTCGAAATTCCTGCCGGCCGCCTTGAGAACCGCGGAGAGATTCTGGAAGACGCGCTCCGTCTCTGGCACAATGCCCCCCCCGACCACCTTGCCAGTGGCCGGGTCCTGGGCGACCTGGCCACTGAAGAAGAGGAAACCATCGATCTTGACCGCCTGGGAAAATGGGCCGACCGGCGGCGAGAGCTCAGGCGAGGTAATTGCGGTCTTGCTCATGGCAGCTCCTGTGGTTGAAAGGCACTGTCGGTGTTGCGATGAGTCGACCGCTGCCTTTTCACGGCTCTCAGCGTGCCTGCTTTACGGCAGGTATTCCTTGGGCAGCGGCGCAGTGGCCGACTCGGCCTGCACCAGGATGCCCGTAACTCGCCATCCTCCGGCTTCTTTGATCGCTTGAATGCTGTTGATGCCGCGCGCGACTTGCTTGCCATCGCTTTGCAGCGTGTAGCTGCTCCATAAGTGCGCGATGTTGCCGTAGCGCTCAATGCGAAACTTCAGCTGCTTTTCTTCCAACACGGCGTGGCCACCGGCTTTGATGCGGGCGATCCAATCGTCCAAAGTCGCGATCCTGCAGGTGGGCGCCCCGTCCGTGCCCAGTGAAACAAACATCAAACGGGCTTCGGGTATTAACAGGGCCTTCATGCAGGCTCGATCCTTGTCCGCGGGCCCGGTGATCGCCGCATCAAGCGCAGCTGGAATGCGCTCGGGCGCTGAAACCAACGCACAGCTGGCCTCCGGCGCCTGCGCCAGGGCACTTCCGGCGAGCGCGCCGGCCAGAAGCGTGGCTAACAATATTGTCCGCGGCACTGGACATCGTCCTTTCCTGAGTGGAACTGACCACTCTCGACCCTGATCGGTTCACGCTACCTCCACTGCCTTTACTCGTTGAGTGGCTAAGTCGCTGGATGGGTTTGCGCGCCGGCCAGCGTTGCGGTCAATCCCGGAGACGGATTGTAGGGGAATACCTATAATTCCACAAGTTCAGTATTAGCACGATGATATTGCCTTTGGCGCACGATGCTGCTATTGGTTGGGAGGAGGGTTTCGGAGGTACTGGTTGGTTGGGAGGAGGTTTTACGAGTTCCTTCAGGAGGATCCCGTGCTCGACGATTTACACGCGCTGGTAGAGTTTGCCCAGGCTGGGTCCATTGCCGGTGCAGCTGATCGGCTATTCCGGACGCCATCGGCTGTCACCCGGCAGCTGCAAAGGCTGGAGGCTGAATTGGGTGCTGAGCTACTCGACCGCTCAACGAAGCCGCCGCGCCTGAACGCGCTGGGCTCCCGGGTGCTTGAGCGAGCGCGAGACATGTTGCAGCGGACCGAGGCGCTGAGATCTCTGGCGTCGCCCGACGCCGAACCGCACGGCCTCTTGCGCATCGGGCTCGCGCATGCCCTGGCCGAGGGGACGCTTATCGAACCTATTCGGGCGCTGACAAAGGAGTACCCCAAGATTCAACTGCGGCTGTTGAGCGGACTTACGGGTGAATTGTTCAACCGGCTGCTGGCCGGTGAACTCGATGTTGCTGCCGTGTTTCTGCCCGAAGGCAAAACCGCGCCTCCACCTCTTTTGACAAATATCATCGCTCGCGACCATATGGAGATCGTCCAAGGCGCCGCAGGCAACGTGGGCGGTGATTGGGAAAGTCTGGGAAGAGCACCTTGGGTGCTCAATCCGCCCGGGTGTTTGCTTCGGGCAAGCCTGATCGATCAAATGGAGCGTGTCGGCGTCACCCCCACGATTGCAGCCGAAATCCACCACAACGTGCATTTGCATCTGGCACTCATTCAGTCAGGATATGGAGTCGGGCTGCTGCCGGCTCGCTTTATTGCCAGGAACGAATTCACCGGTACCGTTGAAGTGTTGCGCCCTCCGTCATTTGAGCTGCACTTGTCCGTCGCAATAGTGCGGGTTGGACAACTCGGCGCATTGGAGAGGGCGGTCGCACTGTTGGAACACGGCATTCGGCATTTGTTTGAGGCAGCCAACGCCACGAAGCCCGTAACGAGGAGCCGACGGGGTGTGCCCGCGAGTCCGCGGAAGTCACAATCGCGCAAGTAGTCGCCGGTTCGTCCTCCTCGGCCTCAGTGCGAAGCTCCGGGTGCTCGTCGTCATCCATTGCTACCGGAAAGCAGAGCAAGTGATTCGGATCATCTCGGCTCGCAAGGCCAACCACCTAGAACGTCGCCAATACGTTACCAGGAACGCCTAATGCGCAAACGCTACGATTTCTCCCAAGCCCGACGCAACCCCTATGCGAAGCGGCTGAAGCGCCCAGTGACCATTCGCCTGGACGAAGCCACCATGGCGTATTTCAGGCAGCTCGCCGCAGACACCGAGCTGCCGTATCAAAGCCTCATCAATCTGTATCTCCGGGATTGTGCGGCGCACGGTCGGCGTCTGGCCCTTTCCTGGCGGGCGTCCAAAGCCGGGGTTGTCTAACCGGCGCTTGCACGTGCCGGGCGCTTCTCCGAGCGCCCTATCGCCGTTGAGGCTCCCAGGAGATATATGGAACGTAGAGTTGTGGACACTTCAGTTGTCGCCCGCAGGTGAAGCGCGGGCGTTAGGCGGCGACGGACCTCCTGCTGGAGGGCCAAATGACCCAACGTCGTTTCATGGACCTCTTGGCCATTCCTTGGGTTGATAAGAGCATAGCCCTCGTAGCCACGATCCCATTCGTCATCGAGCTATACCGCCGCTGGGTGGTAGGACACGTGAACTTCCCGCGTGCCGTCCTCGGCATCCAACTTCTCGTCATCATAGTTGTAATGGTTCTGCGCACTGCACCGGTTCGGGTAACCCCCAATCCTTGGTACTGGCTCCTGGCCTTTGTGACTACCTATGCGACGCTCGGCTTTTCCGCCTATGCCGATCCCGGCGTCACACTGATCGCGCCCCTAGTCGGGAATAGTCTCGCCATCGTGTCGGCGCTGATTATTGTTTACTCGCTGCTGAGTCTTGGCCGAAACATCGGCTTCATTCCTGCGCAACGGCGACTGGTGACGCGAGGCGCATATCGCTTCGTCAGGCATCCCATTTACACCGGCACGTTCATTTCGTTGCTCGCCTTCGTTCTGCGCGCCTATTCACCTCTTAACCTGACCATCGCCGTGGCTCTCATCGCCTCCCTCATGCTCAGAGGCCTCGTAGAAGAACACTTCCTGCGGGAGGACCCGGCATACGCTGCATACCTCGCAGAGGTTCGTTGGCGGTGGTTCCCTGGAATCGGTTAGGGACACATTGACCTCAGGACACATGCTCCCTCGTTGCCGCCTAACCAGCGCTTGCACCTGTCGGGCGCTGTATGCTTGAAGGAAGCCGTCCAGTTGTGGACGCGTACATTCATCGCCCGCAGGTCAAGCGCGGGCGTTGGGCGGCTACACGACCACCGGTAACAGGCAACGTTCACCCAGACCCAGCCGAGTCTGCCTCCTCAGTGGATTTCCAACCGTCGACCACGCCAGAATGGTCATAGCCAGCGGGCGCGGCCATCGGTTTTCCTGGAGACCGACACCCCGTTGCGCGAACGGCTCGGCCGCCTATACTGCCGGTCCATGATCGTCGTCGTTGTCGGCGCGGGGATCAACGGTCTGGTGGCCGCTCACTACCTGCGGCGCGCCGGCCACACCGTGACCGTTCTCGACCGGGCCGATCGAGCCGGAGGAGCCTGTGTCAGCGCCACCGCCACCGTCGACGGGCTGGCCCAGAGCTACGCGCTCGGTGCCTCGGTGCTCGGGCTGATGCCGGATTTCATCTTTCGGGAGACGGGACTCGCCGACCGGCTCGACACCTTCGTGCCGACTTCTGCCAAGCGAGTCTACTTCCCGACCGCCGGCACCAGCGCCTGGATTTACCGTGACCCTGCCCGGCTCGACCAGGAATTCAAGGAGAGGTGGGGCGAGACCGGCGATGCGGCAGGGTTCCGAGCGGACGAGGCCCGAGTGGTGGCCTTCCTCCAGCAGGGTTTCCGCGCCGCAGTCCCGCCTGATGTCGACGATGCCCGCGCCGCACTGGGGGACGAGCTGACCCGCCTGTGGATCACCGGGAGCGCGGCCGACCTCCTGGCTCACTACTTCACCGCCGAGCGAACCAAGATCTACCTGGCGATGACCGTCACCGAGAGCGGCCCCGTCTCGCTCGCCGAGCCATCCTCGGCCTTCACCCTGCCACTGATGGACTCCGGCTCGGTGTTCGGCGGGTATTACGGATTCGTCAAGCCGGGACTGTGGCGGCTCACCGAGGAGCTGGCGGCGATCGACCGCGAGATCGGGATCGAATTCAAGCTCGGAGCCCGGGTCGAACGGGTTGACCCGGAACGGGGCACCGTCCGCTACCGCCACGATGGAGTGGACCGGGTCAGCTCCTTCGACCACCTCGTCTTCGCCACCGACCCGACCGCGGCGGCCCGGCTGGTCGGTGACGAGGAGACCGTCCAGCGGATCGCCAAGCAACGCGTCCTCGGCTCGAGCGGCAAGATCACCCTGTTCTTCCGCCAACCGGTCCGGTGGAAGGACGGGCCTGACGCCGATCGAGACGCCGCGTTCCGATTCATCTTCTCGATCGAGACCCTGGCCGATTTCGAGCGGGCGACCGTCCGGGTCCGACCCGGCGACGTCGACTACGAGCCAGGATTCATCCAAGTCTACTGCGAAGGCGCCGCGATGCGCCGGCTCGGGCTCACCGAGCCATACGATCGGCTCACCCTGTTCTTCAAGAACCTGGGCCTCGGCCGCACCGGTGATGAGCTCGAGGACGTCAAGGCACGGGTGACCGCCCAATTGCTGGCCCACGTCGCCAACCCCGAGGACTGCGCTTGGAGCCGGCTTCTGACACCGAAGGACCTCCAGGCGCTATTTCTCTTCCCTGGCGGCAACCTTGATCACACCGAGTTAACGGGCGGCCAGCAATTCGCCGATCGGCAGTTCGCCGCCGACCCCGCCCAGGAGTTCTACCGGTTCGGCGGTTGGAGCAACCTGACCTACTGCGGTGCCGGATCGTATCCCTGCGGGTCGATCGCTGGAACACCCGGCTACATGGCCGCGACCCAACTCAACCGGCGGCTCGCCGCCTCGTGACACGATCGAGAGGTAACATCGACAGCGCTCATTCTCAGCTGGGTCGAAGCGGCGCCCTCTCGTTACCCGAGGCAAGCGCCGTCGCCGAGCGGCTGTACCAGGTTCGGGCCATGGCGTTCGACCTTCCGTCCGAACGCGACCAGAACGTCCTCCTCGAGTCCGAGTCAGGGGAGCGCTTCGTTCTCAAACTGGCCAATCCTGCCGAACGGCGTGAGGTGCTCGAGGCCGAATGTGCGGTGATGCTCCATCTGGAGCCGAGCGGACTCACCCCACGACTGATCCGTACCGTCGAGGGCTCCGCGATCGGCATGCACGGTCGCCAGTTCGTGCGACTCATCTCGGTGCTGCCGGGCACGACACTCGGAACGGCGCGTCTCCACACGAACGCCTTGCGGCAGGACCTCGGTCGCGCGGTCGGCCGCCTGGGCCGCGCGCTCACAAGCTTCGATCATCCGGCCTTCCATCGTGACTTTCATTGGGACCTCGCGCACGCCGAGCGCGTCATCGGCACGTATCTCCCCCTGGTTGCCGACACTGCGCTCGCCCAGCGCATCGCAGCATTTGCCGCGTACCATCGGGCCCATGTCGTCCCGATGCTCCCGGACTTCCGGCGCGGCGTCATCCATGGCGACGCCAACGACTACAACGTCCTCATCGACGAGGCGCGCCAGTCCGTCACGGGAATCCTCGACTTTGGCGACATGGTGTACAGCCACATCGTCAACGACGTCGCGATCGCGATGGCCTACGTCGCCCTCAGCGCCGCCGATCCGTTGGCGGCGGCCGCAGCGGTCGTCGCCGGTCACCACGAAACGCACCCGCTGACCGAGCCCGAGCTGGAGGCACTCTTCAGCTTGATGTGCATGCGACTCTGCATGAGCGCGTGCGTCGCCGCGAAGCAGACCGCGGAACGCCCCGGGGACGACTACCTCCGGATCAGCCAGGGACCCCTGGCCAGGACGTTGCCGATCCTCGCGGCGATCCATCCACGATTCGCGCACTACACCTTTCGCGATGCCTGTGGCCTGCCGCCCGTGCCGCATGCCCCGCGGGTCATGGCCTGGCTGGCGGAGCAATCGGCACGGTTCGCGCCCCTGATCGGCCGCGATCTGCGCACGACCCCGGTGGCACCGATCGATCTCAGCGCCGGCAGCGCGCTGGTTTCCAGCGAACCCTCCGAGAACACTCCAGCCGAACTCGATCTCCGCATACAGCGCCGGCTCGCCGAGCGCGGCGCGACGGTCGGTGCCGGGGGATACGACGAGGCCCGGCTGATCTATGCCTGGCCGAACGAGCCGACGGGAACCGAGCCGCGTACGATCCATATCGGACTCGACCTCTCGCTGGCTCCCGGATCCCCGCTCCATGCGCCGCTCGACGGTGTGGTGCATGGATTCGAGAACGCTGCCGCCCACCACGACTACGGGCCCGTCATCGTCCTGCGCCATCGGACGGAGGGCCCGGACTCCGTGGAGTTCTATTCACTGTACGGGCACCTCGCGTGCGACTCGCTCGAGGGACTCCGGGTCGGACAGCCGATCGCGAAGGGCGCGGTGTTCGCCCGCGTCGGCAGCGCACCCTCCAACGGCGACTGGTGGACGCACGTCCACGTCCAACTGGTCACCGACCTCCTTGACGTCCCGTGCAACGTGGACGGCGTCGTTCGCGCGAGCCAGCGGCGTGTTTGGAAAAGCCTCTGTCCCGACCCGAACCTGATCCTTGGGATTCGGATGGAGGAGCTACCGCATCATGTACCGAAGTCGGCAATCGCGGCAGCGCGTCACGCGCACGCCGGCGGCAACGTACGCGTGTCGTACGGCGCGAACCCACTCAACATCGTCCGCGGCTACAAACAGTACCTGTACGACGATGCGGCACACCGTTTCATCGACGCGTACAACAATGTGGCGCACGTGGGCCACTGCCACCCGCGCGTGGTCCGCGCCGTCGGTGACCAACTGGCCGTGCTCAACACGAACACCCGCTACCTGCAGGAGCAGCTCACCGAGTATGCGGAGCAATTGACGGCGCTGTTGCCGGCGTCGTTGAGCGTCTGCTACTTCACCGCCTCGGGCAGCGAAGCCAACGAACTCGCGCTCCGCCTCGCGCGCGCACGGACCGGGGCGCGCGATGTGATCGTGATGGACTCGGCCTATCACGGTCACACCACGACCTTGATCGACATCAGCCCATACAAGCATGCGGGCCCGGGCGGCGAGGGCGCACCGGATTGGGTGCACCGGTCGCCGCTGCCCGACGTTTACCGCGCGCGCGGCGCTCACGCCGACCCCGGCTCCTGGTTCGCGTCGCGGGTCGGGGAGGTGATCGCCGATCTCGCCGCGAAGGGACGAAGTCTCTCGGGCTACATCGCCGAGACCTGCCCGAGCGTGGGCGGGCAGATCATGCTTCCGAAGGGGTTTCTGGCCGACGTGTACGCGCGGGTGCGCGCGGCCGGCGGGATCTGCATCGCGGACGAGGTCCAGACGGGCTTCGGCCGTCTGGGCACCCACTTCTGGGCCTTCGAGGCCCACGACGTCACGCCCGACATTGTCGTCCTCGGCAAGCCGATTGCGAATGGCTATCCGATGGGGGCGGTCATCACCACGCGCGCCATCGCCGAAAGCTTCGACAACGGCATGGAGTTCTTCAGCACCTTCGGCGGCAGCACGGCTGCGTGCGTGGCCGGCCGCATGACGCTGCAGGTGACCCTCGACGAGGAGCTCCAGCGGAACGCACTCCTCGTCGGCGAGCGGTTGTTGAGCGGATTGAAGCCCCTGATGGGTGAGTTCGAGATCGTCGGGGATGTGCGCGGATCGGGCCTCTTCCTCGGCGTCGAGCTCGTCCGTGATCGGCACACCCTCGAGCCGGCACCCGACGAAGCGACTTTCGTGGTCGATCGCATGCGCCAGCGCGGCGTGCTCGCAGGCACCGACGGGCCGTACCACAACGTCATCAAGATCCGCGGCCCGATGCCGCTCTCGCCTGCCGACGCCGACCAAGTCGTGGACACACTGGCCCGCGCGCTCCGCGAACTACCGGGCCGAAGGTAGACTACGCGGCAGTCTCGCATCCATCGCGGTGGATCCTGGCTGGATCACGACCTTCGGCTCTTCTGAGCGAATGATGGTGCAGGTCAGCTTCGCGTCGGAAGGCGGCTCCGGGGCACCGGTGCCTGATTGCCATCGAGTACGGTCCGACTGACGAGCCTTGGGGTGTCAGGCGGTTCTACGCCATGACCCGCTCGGCAAGCTCATCAATATTCTCGAGCACAAAAGGTAGTTGTCGCCCACGCGCCCGACTGCCGCCTAACCAGCGCATGCAGCCGACAAGCGCTTCTGGACCAGGCTCCATTCTCCGCCACTGGCCGATGGCGGGCGGCGGAACGAAGCTGGAGATTCTTGGATGACTAGAGGCATTCGCATCCTCGTTGTCACCATGTGCCTTGCCGGCGCTGTGGGTTCCCCGTCACAGGCGCGAGCGCAAGGAGACACGCCACTTGGCTCGACGACAATCGCGGGGCCTCCTGATTCCGCATTCGCCCAGTTCGTTGCATTTCTTAAGGTTCATGGCGACTCTGCGACGGCGGTCAACCCAGGTAAGCACACGGTTCAGGCGAAGGTGGAAGGAGCAGACGAGCTCATCATCTTCACATTCGAGAGCTATCGGGACTCCACGACGATCGGCGCACGAGGGAAGAAAGGCGGGATGGCCGCGCTGATCATAGGATTAGGAGTACTCGATGACTGGTTGACGAGTAGGACTTCGTCGCGGCCGGATGGTTCCGAGAACTAAGTCTTGGGGGTTAGCGGCGGCCTAACCAGCGCTTGCACCTGTCGGGCGGGAATGCTTGCAAGAATCCTTGCACCGGGTCTACGATGAAAAAGATTGGACTTCTCGGCGGCGTCAGCTGGGTCTCGACCCTGGATTATTACCGGTACATTAATGAAGGGATTAACGAACGGCTGGGCGGATTGAACTTCGCCGAATGCATCATCTATTCACTGAATTTCAACGACGTTCAGCGACACGGCTGGGATAACTGGGACGAAACATTTCGGCTGGTTTCTGACGCCTGCCGGCGCTTGAAAGCCGCTGGTGCGGAGGCAATTGTGCTTTGCGCGAATACGGCACATGCCATTGCCGACAGAGTCGAAGCCGACGTTCAGTTACCGTTAATCCATATTGCGAAGGCAACCGCCGATGAAGTAAGCAGAAATGGGTTAAAGAAAGTGGGCTTATTAGGTACAAAGTTCACCATGGAGCTGCCGTTCTACAAAGACAAGCTGCGGGGGCAGGGCATTGAATGTCTTGTCCCGCAAGAACAAGCCGTTCGTGACTTTATGCAGCAGACTGTCAAAGAGGAACTGGGTCGCGGCCTAGTGAGGCAGGAAACAAAAGCGGCCTACATTGAGATAGCCAACCAGCTCATTGCGAGTGGCGCAGAAGGCATTGTGCTTGGCTGTACCGAAATTCCCCTCGTACTCAGTCAGCAGGATGTTGCCGTGCCAGTTTTCGACACGGTCAGGATCCACGCGCAGGCAGCAGTGGACTTCGCGTTGTCTGGTTATCAAGCGGCACAGTAAAGCGCCACGGAGTGCAGCTAAGCGATATGGAACGAATGAGCGTCGGCACTGGCCAGAATGGGCCGCTCCTTAACCTGCAAATGCAGCTGGCCGGATGGCGCGGGGTGGCGTATGCTCGTCGCCTGCAGGTGAAGCGGGGCCGTTGCGCTGACCGGCTATGAGTCTTCCTGACCACCGGACCGCGGCTACCAGCTTGCAGTTGCTTCGCGCATTGTGTACCCACAGGGAGCTCGAGTTTTCGGCATGAATCGTCTTGCTTTGGTCACTGGCGCCACGGGCTATGTCGGAGGCCGACTCTGGCGCCTGCTTGAATCGGACGGCAGGTGGGTGCGCTGCATGGTGCGGCGGCGCGCGGGGCTCGCTTCGCGGGTCGGACCGACGACCCAGGTCGTCGAGGGCGACGTCTTGAAGTCCGAATCGCTCGGGCCGGCGCTGGAGGGGTGCGAGATCGCCTACTACCTCGTCCACTCGATGGGATCGGGTCGCGATTTCGAATCCCAGGACCGGGAGGCGGCGCGCAACTTCGCAGAGGCGGCGCGGCGGGCGGGGGTGCGGCGCATCATCTACCTGGGCGGCTTGGGACACGGAGCGAGCCTCTCGCCACACCTGAGAAGCCGGCACGAAGTCGGCGACCTGCTGCGCGCGTCCGGAGTGCCCGTGCTGGAGTTCCGGGCTTCCATCGTGCTCGGTTCGGGAAGCCTCTCTTTCGAGATGATCCGCGCGCTGGTCGAGCGCCTGCCGGTCATGGTCACGCCGCGCTGGGTCGAGATCAAGTCACAGCCGATCGCCATCGATGACTTGCTCGCCTACCTGGTCGCCGCGCTGGACGTGTCGTTCGAGGGGAGCCGGGTGTTTGAGATCGGCGGCGCCGACCAGGTGTCCTACGGGGACCTCATGGGCGAATACGCTCGTCAACGAGGACTCCGGCGGACGATGATCCGCGTGCCCTTCCTGACGCCGCGCCTCTCGAGTCTCTGGCTCGGACTCGTGACGCCGCTCTACGCTCGGGTGGGCCGAAAGTTGATCGAGTCGATCAAGCACCCGACCGTCGTACGCGATGCCTCCGCGCTCGGCGTCTTCTCCGTGAAACCGCGTGGCATGCGTGAGGCGATCGCCGCGGCCATTCGCAACGAAGAGCACGAGGTCGCGGAGAGCCGGTGGTACGACGCCGTCTCGTCCGGGGGCGAGGCCCGCGACTGGGCCGGGGCGCGATTCCGCAACCGATTCGTCGATTCGCGCTCCAGGGAGGTCAACGTCGGACCCTCGCAAGCCTTCGCCCCGATCCGCCGCATAGGAGGCGAGACGGGGTGGTACGCGTACGACTGGCTGTGGCGGCTGCGCGGCTTCCTGGACCTGCTTGTCGGGGGCGTGGGCGTGCGCCGCGGCCGGCCAGCGCCGGAGGACCTGCAGGTCGGGGACGCGCTGGACTTCTGGCGCGTGGAGGCCTACGAACCCGACCGACGGCTCCGGCTCTCTGCCGAGATGAAGGTGCCGGGGCGCGCGTGGATCGAGTTCGAGGTCGAGCCGCGCCCCGGCGGTGCCACGCTCCGGCAGACAGCGCTATTTGACCCGATCGGGTTATTCGGTCTGGTCTACTGGTATGCCTTGTATCCCCTGCACCAATTGGTCTTTTCCGGAATGCTCGACAACATCGCCCGCGCGGCGACCGCCATCCGGCCTCGAGCAGTGGAAGACGACTGACACACAAGACGGCGGCCCAACAACGGCATGCAGCAGACGGCGCTTCGCGCCGCCGGTGAAGCGCGGGGCGTTAGGCCGACATAGTTGCATCGAAGCGAGGCCGCAATGGATGTGGCGATCGATATATTTCCGACCAGAGCATGCCAAGCGGTTCGTCGCACTCAACCGCGAGTGGCTCGAGAAGTACAACCTCATGGAGTCGTCAGAGGAGAGCAGCTTGCTGATCCCCAAGCGCACTTCCTCAATTCCGGTAACCAGATCTATGTCGCACTGTGCGACGGCAATGTCATCGGTACTTGTGCGGTCATTCCGCGTAGCGTCGACGCATTTGAGCTTGGACTTTGGACCATCAGCGCCCGCGGCCTAACCAACGATTGTAGCTGACCCCTCGCCACGCTCGGGCAGGCTCTGCTCCGAAGCCAGGGCTCCCGGCTGAACGGCCCTCCTCGCGGCCAAGTTGCGGAATCATTTAGGGTTGTGCTGAGGCGCACTTCGGCGCCGCGGCTAACGCGCCCACCGTTCTTCCTCAACATCGCTCTCAGCCGGACCAGATGACGGCGTGCGTCGTGTGGCGGTGACGCCGGCTCCACGTGCGCCGCGGGCCCGCTACCGTCGGCAACAACACTCGCTTCCCCTCGAGCGCCGCGCGCGTCGTTCCCGTCCACGACACTGGTTCGCTCTTCCCATCGTGCGCGAGCATTGTCGCGTACAGCTCGCGCTGTTCCTCGATCAGTGTCTCGTAGTCGTCGAGTCTGAACCCGAACGCGGGAGCGACTCGGTGAATGAGCCACGCTCGCGAATCACTGCTGCGCGTCCGTTCGACGCGGCATCGACCGTCGAGGACCGCTGAAAGACGCGGCTCGGCTCATCGGAACCGAGCTCGGTCCCAGCGCACAACAATCGCAGGCGGGTGCTGCGGCGGGCGACGTTGACACCCGGTGAGTCGGTGCACTCTGCTTGGGCGAGGCCGTCGCGGATAACCTGCGCTTGCGGCAGCAGTCGCCCGTCGGCATCGACAGTAACGCGTTGAAGGTGGTCGCGGCCGAGTTCGAAAGTGGGGGTAGGGATGGGGTTGGGGTGGAGTTTATTCACCGAACAGTACACTCCCGATAGCGCCCCACAGCTGGTCAATGCGTGAGCCGAATGAGCAAAAAGACAGCCCGAATAGTCATTCCACGGCACGCCACTGCGACGTACGATACTCGTATCATCCTTACCCCTATGGAGAGTGCCATGCAAATCAAGGATTCAGTCGCCCTGGTCACGGGAGCCAACCGTGGGATTGGCCGCGCGTTCGTCGAAGCGCTGCTCGAACGGGGCGCGAGCCGCATCTACGCGACGGCGCGGAATCTCGCGAGTCTGGACGCGGTCGTTCGTCTGGACCCGAACCGCATCCGCGCCCTGAAGCTCGACGTCACGAGCGCTGAGGATGCTCGCGCGGCGGCCCCGCAGGCGAAGGACCTCACGCTGCTAATCAACAACGCCGCGGTGCTCGCCACGGGCCGCCTCACCGATATCCCAGTGGATGCGGTGCGAGGCAACATGGAAACGAACTTCTTCGGCTTGCTCAACGTGATCACGGCCTTCGTGCCCGTCCTCGAGCTGAACGAGGGGAGCATCGTCAACATCCTGACGCTACTCTCGCTGGCCAGCATGCCAGGCGTCGCCGCCTACAATGCCTCCAAGGCCGCGGGGTGGTCGCTCACGCAGTCGTTCCGCGCCGACCTTGCCAAGCGCGGGATCCGGGTGCACGGCGTCTTCCCCGGTGCCGTGGACACGGAAATGGCACGCTCCTTCGAGATCCCGAAACCCCCAGCGATCGACGTGGCTCGCGCCACGCTCGCCGGGGTTGACGCGAACGAGGAAGACATCTATCCGGACCCCATGTCGCAGCAGGTGTATGCCGCCTGGCGGGAGGATCACAAGGCGGTGGAGCGTCAATTCGCGGCCATCTGAGCGAGTGCGGGCTTGCGGTGACCAGCCGCGCTCTCACTGCGCCGCGGCTCCTGCCTCGCGCCTTCCTCGTAGCTCGGTCCGATACCGACCCGGCGGGAGCCCGCGTAGCCGCGAGAATGCGCGCGAGAACGCGAACTCGGAGGTGTACCCGACGTGGCGCGCGATCGTGCTCACGGCCTTGTCTGTCTCGCGCAGGTGCCGCGCGGCCAGCTCCATGCGCCAGCGCGTGAGATACGAAAGCGGTGGCTCGCCGACCAGGGTCGAGAAGCGGCGCGTCAGCGTGGCCCGCGACAGGCTCACCTCGCGCGCGAGGGTCTCGATCGTCCATGGCGCTGCGGGGTGGGCGTGCAAAATGGAGAGCGCGCGCCCAATGGTCGGGTCACGGAGTGCCTGAAGCCAGGACCTCCCGGAGCGGTCCTCGGTGCCTAACCATGCCCGGATCACCTGAACGAACAGGACGTCGAGCAGCCGGTCGATCACGGTCGCCGACCCCGCCGTTCTTGCGGCGAGCTCGTGACGGAGGACCCGAAGCGTTGCCTGCACGGGATTCCCCTCCGCCATCTCCTGTCCCGACAGGAACAGCACGGGTGGCAGCAGCGAAAGGAGCGGTTGTGCGACCTCGTGATCGTACTCGAACCCCGCGCAGATGACGTGCGTCGAGCTTCCCCCGCCCGGGCTGTCGAACACGCATTCGTGCGCCGGATTGCCAGCTTGCCCCTCGGCGACCTTGCCCCACGTTCGCGTCGGTCCGGCAGGAGCGCTCGCCACGACATGCGCTGCTCCGGTCGGCAGCAGGACGACGTCGCCCGGAAGCTGTTCGAGTGGCGGTTGTCCCTTGACGCGCACCCAACACAGGCCGGCGGTCACGGCGTGCAGCGTCGCCTTCGGGGTCCGCGGAAGGCTAATGCCCCACGGCCCTCGGGCGCGCAGGTTCGCCATCACGGCGCCACGCACGCGCAGCAGGTCGAGGACGTCGTCGAGCGGGCAACGGATCTCCATGGCGGGAAGTATGGCCTAACATGCCCAGTCGGTCAATTAGCGAGCCGATCGGGCAAGCAGGTGCTCCACAGACAGTCATTCATCGGCTCGCCGTCGTCGCTTTGATCGACCGGGGCGCGCTCCGGCCACCCGGGTGCAAAGGAATCACAACGTTCGGGGTGATTCGCGCGCCACGAACCTGCACTTCACGCGCTGGGACCGTACGCGGCGTTGATCGGGGCGCGAAGCCGCTACGCAAACCGTCGTAGTGGATGCCGCCTAACCCGCGGTTGCAGCTGGCAGGCCGGCGCGCCCCGGGCTCCGCCCGGGAGGTGATCGCCGCTGGCGGACAGGCAGAAACGTAGAATTGGGACAGGCGGGCATTTCGCCTGCAGCTAAACCGCAGAGTCGTTAGCCTGCTGCCTCAACTGACGCGCTTTCCGACTCTGCTGAGCTTGACGCCCCCCCCGCTGATGCGCGGACTGTGCCTTGACCCCACTCTCAGACGTCCCCCTGACAGCAACGGCGCTTCCACCTACTGCTCAAGGTATGCGCCAAGCCCCCTCTGTTTCCCCGCCCCGCCGAGGGCTGCATGACGCCAAGTCCCTCCCCTGATGACGATCTCGCGGTCCGGACACTGCTCCAGGAGTGGGCCGCCGCCGTTCGCCGACAGGACCGACGCGCGATTCTGGCTCACCACTCCCCCGACATCGTCCTGTTCGATGTCCCTCCGCCCCTGGAGTCACGTGGCCTAGCCGGGTACAGCAAGACGTGGGACCTCTTCTATTCCGCTCAGCCCCTCCCCGTAGCCTTCGATATCGTGCGGATGGAGGTGGTGGCCGGACTTGATGTAGCTTTTGCCACAGCCCTCATGCGGTGCGCCGAGAACGGACCCAAGGGCGAGCGCCAACCCCTGGATTTCCGTTTGACTGTTGGCCTGAGGAAGATCAAAGGCGAGTGGCTCGTGCTCCACGAGCACCACTCAGTTCCGGCCCTCTAGAACGCCGCGAGCCCGGCTAACGGCCGCGCTTCACCTGCGGGCGACAAGTTATTCGAGTCCACAACTGGACGGCTCCCTTAAAGGATACAGCGCCCGACAGTTGCAAGCGCTTGTTAAGCAGCTTCCCGTTATCGGGCTGGGAACCAAGCAGAGTACCGCCCGCCGAAGAGGTTCCCGAACTCAACGCAGCCTATCGCATTCCCCCGATAGCCCCGGCCAGTGTGAGCCGGAACTATCGGACGACCGACCGCGAGATCCACGTCTCTGTTACTGTCCCGCGCTCTCAGCCAGGGCGACGAGAAGCTCGTCCAGCTGATCGAACGTCTCGCCCATTGCATCGGCTGCGCCGGTGCCGGCAGCGTCGAGCGCTTCCTTCGAAGGATAGCGGTCGTGCAGGACCACCAGCGTCTTGCCGCCCTTTTCCTCGAAGGTCACCGTGGTGACAGGCCCGCCCTCGCCACCTTCCTCATTGGTCCACGCGAGCCGCGAATACGGCTTCACTTCGACATACGTGCCGAAGAACGCGGCAGGCTCGGGGCTGTGGTCGAAGACCAATCGGTACTTGCCTCCGACCCGAGCATCCACCTCGCAGGACAGCAGGGTCATACCCATCGACCTGGGCACCCACCAACGCTTGAGCAGCTCGGCCTTGGTAAAGGCCTCGAACACGATGCGCGCCGGGCCGTTGATGGTCCGCGTGACAACCACCTCGCGGTCCGACTTCCGTTCCACCGTGGTGCGGTTCTTCACGGGACCGGGCTCACTTTCGATTCTTGCGTTCATCGCCCTTCTCCTTTCGGGTCAGTTCTTCGACAACCTTGTCCAACTCGTCGAAGCGTTCGTCCCAGCGCTGGCGGTACCTCTCGAGCCAGGCCGTCTCTTCTTCCAATCGGCGCGGGCCCAGCTGGCAGGTCCGCACCCGCCCGATCTTCCTCGTGGTGACGAGCCCCGCCTGCTCCAGAACGCCGACGTGCTTCTTCATGCCTGTGAGCGTCATCTGGAACTTCTCGGCAAGGTGCGTGATCGAAGCGTCGGCTCGCCCGAGCTGATCCAGAACGCCACGCCGCGTGGCGTCCGAGAGCGCGGCGAACGAAGTATCAAGTCGGGTCATATACTGAACCATATGGTTCAGTATACTAATGCAAGCGTTCGCGGCATGCAAGGGGTGGCCGTGACTTGCACCTGTCGAGCGCTGTATTCTTTAAGGAAGCCAGCTGGTTGTGGACTCGTACACTGATCGCCCGCAGGCGAAGCGCGGGCCGTTAGGCGTCCCCAAGCGAGGGCCTATGTTCGCCATAGATCCTATACTTCTTACGACCATCGTAGCGCTCCCCGTCAGCCTGATTTCGTTCGCGGCAGTTCGTGCCGCCCGATCGGCGCGTCGCAATCACGAGGACCGATGTGGGAACTGTGGCGGCCCCCTCTACGCTCCGGGGTCCTTGGCGGGGCCCTCCCTGCTCCAGGGTCACCTGATCTGCGAACCGTGTGCTGCGAAGGAGCGGCGCACTCTCAGCGGCAGCCTGATCGCCGCCGCAACCATTACCGGAGTTGGCGTACTAACACTCGCTGCCGTGGCCATCTGGGCCCCGGCCGAACTTGGTTCCCACCCCTGGGTGCCGGTGGTTGCTACAGTGCTCACATACCCTGCAATCTTCGGCGGCGCCATCGCCTGGATGAAACGGCTCAATCGCCGCGCAGCTCAGCGACTCGGCCTGCAACCAGGCTCCTCGCGCGCTGGCTTGCCCGGTTCCCCGCCCGCACTGCCGGCGGGTGCTATAGCGGCAGGTTCGGGCCGAGGAGCGGACGCCTAACCAGCGCATGGACCTGCCGGGGCGCGGCCGTCGGCTGGCGCTGGGCTGGCACGACCGGGTGGCGGCCGGTATGGTTTCGTGAGCGGCGCCGCTGGCCCGCAGGTTATGCGGGGGGCCGTTAGGCGGCAGCCACGCACCTATCACCCAACGGTCCTTTGATGAAACCATATCTGATTACCACGGGCATTCTCTTCGCGGCCATCACCGTGGCACACGCATACGAAGCCATCGCCCGAGGGCACTTTCACCATACCGACCTGCTTGTGCTGGTGAGTGCCGGCCTCACTATATGGGCGTGGCGGCTCCTTAGAAGGGCTGCCGTCTAAGCTTGAGCGCGTTTCGTTAGGCCCGCTATAGCACCTCTACGGGACACTCATGACCTTGCTGGCCGGTATCGTGGTTGTTGCGTGTGGCCTCGCTCTCATCGCGTTCACGGCCGTCGTCTTCGCAAAGCCGGCGCTTGCCGAGCGATTCCTGATGTCCTTCGCCAGCTCGACTCGAGCGCACTATGTGGAGATGGCTTTCCGTTTGCTTGTCGGGACGTCGCTCGTTGTGCTGTCACCCGGCATGTGGCAAACACACGTGTTTCGCGTCATCGGTTGGGCCATCGTCATTAGCTCAGTCGCATTGCTCCTCATGCCGTGGCAGTGGCACCATCGCTTCGGAAGGAGGGTGCTCCCCACGCTCCTTCGGCTGATGAGAGTGTACGCGGCCGGCGTATTCGCGTTCGGATGTCTCTTGCTCTATGGAGTCTTCTTTCCTGGTTCACGCGGCGCCCCGTAGCACGATGTTACGATGGACGACGCCACAGCGCGGCCTAACTACGGTTTTGAAGCTGACGGCGCCTGCCAGCATCTTGTACACGTTGCGGCACCATAGGGGCGTCGCTGCTTAAACCCATTCGTTATGCCGCCGCAGCAAATGACTGTCGACCGGAAATACCATGACCGATAAGACCGTCTGGTTCGTCACGGGTGCCGGCCGCGGCATGGGCGTCGATATCGTGAAAGCGGCTCTCGCGGCGGGGCACGCCGTCGTTGCGACTGGCCGCAAAACTGCGACCGTGACAAAGGCGCTCGGTACCCCCAGCGACTTAGTTGTCCTCAAGCTCGACGTCACCAGTCAAGACGACGCCCAAGCCGCCGTGTCTGCTGCTGTCAAGCACTTCGGGCACATCGACGTTCTCGTCAATAATGCCGGCAACTTCTACGCGGGGTTCTTCGAGGAGATTCCTCCTGAGAACTTCAGGGCGCAGATCGAGGCGAACCTATTCGGCCCGGTAAACGTCACGCGTGCAATGCTTCCCACAATGCGCGCCCAGCGGAGCGGACTGATTGTGACGATCTCCTCAACCGGCGGGATTGCCGGACAGTCGTTCGTCTCAGCCTATTCGGCGGCGAAGTTTGGCGTCGAGGGGTGGATGGAATCCCTCGCCTCCGAGATCGCGCCGTTCGGCATCCGCACAATGCTCGTGGAGCCTGGCTTCTTCCGTACCGAGTTGCTCACAGACGAATCGACCGTGTGGCCCGACGCCACCATCGACGACTATGCTCAGAGGACTCGTGAGACGGTCGCGGGCTGGAAGGCAATTAATGGCTTGCAGGGCGGTGACCCCGCCAAGCTCGCCAAGGCACTGGTCCACCTTGCCAGCCAGAACGAACCTCCGGTACGGTGGCCTGCGGGCGCCGACGCCATCGAGACCTTCGAAAAGAAAGCGAAGGAGTTGCTCGACCAAGCCAGTGCCCACCGCGCTCTTTCGTCGTCCCTTGCACACGACGACGCGAGCAAGTGACACGCGGCATAACGAGCAATTGCTGCTGGCAGAATTGCCGGCGTTGGCCGCTACGCCTAATGGCGCTCACGATTCGCCCAACAGAACCAGGCGCCCTCGGGGTCCTGATCTGACAAGGAGAATGCCGAGTGAAACAGAGCACCCTGCTGACCGTTTCGTCGCTTCTCTCCATTCTCTTCCTGACCTTTCACCTAACGAGCGACTTCCTCCACGACCCGGGCGAGCTGAGCCTGCAGAGCCTCCTCATCGCGGCGCTCATTCTGGTCGTCTTGCTCTGGGGAACGCTGGTGCTCGCCGAGCGGCGCTCGGGGCATGTCATCATGCTCCTCGGCTCACTCGTCGCGCTGGCTATGCCGGTCATGCATCTAAGGCGGGCAAGAGGGGTTGCCGACGCCCTCGCCAGACCCGACGCGTCCTTCTTCGTTTGGATACTCCTCGCGCTTGCAGTAACCGGGCTCTTCTCCGCCGTCCTTGCGGTGCGCGGACTGGTGAACCTGCAGCGGAGCCGGCCCCGGTAGTCCGTCATGATTGATGCCTCGTGGCGGCCTACCTGCGCTTGAAGCTGCCGGCCCGCGGCTTGAGCACGTTTCGTTAGGCAGACGCGAAGCCTGGGTGTATGTAAACCGGAGCTAAGCTAGTCATGCATCGTCTCGTCTTTGTGTTACTGGCCACCTATGTGGGGCCAACGCAGCTGGCGGCGCAGCGTTCAGTGTGCAACACGCCAGTAGAGCTAGATAGCGCAACCACTGCGACTGATTTGGTGTTCTACGGTGTTGTCACACAAAATCGCCCCGTTAAGCAGGTTGTCAGTGTTGGCAACAAGTATTCGTGGATGACTCGTGAAGTCGGAATAAAGATCGAACGTGTCTGGAAGGGTGAACTCTTAGATACAGCTACTCTGTTCGTGGGCCTTGATTCCGATACCACCCGCGCTATCAAAGTTGGAAAACGATACTTAGTGTTCGGCACGATGGGTGGGATGACAGCGAGCAAAGTAGAAAATGGACGTGACGTTGTCGACACTATCGTGGATTACAAGGCAGGGGATGCTGTCTACGTAAACGCATGTTCCGGGATTGTTTCACTCCCTGCTAAGCACTTGCCGCCAGGAGGAGTAACTCCGTAGGGAATTGACTACCTGACTGGCAGACTCCTCAAACGCGCTGCCTAACCAGCGCTTGCACCTGCGTGCCGCGAGGTTCAAAGGAAGCCGTCCATTTGTGAACTCGTACCCCCGTTCCCCGCAGGTGGAGCGCGCGGCGTTAGGCGGCCCGAAGGTTGAGATATGGCACACTATCTGGTTACAGCATCCCCGCGAGTGCACCTCATGGACGAGTTGCGTGACAAGCTTGCCCGCAACGAGTTCGTTCCGCTCCAGCCATTCGGCCGGGCGCTTTCTGCCTCTCTGCGGCGGGCCCGCCGGCTGCCGAACGGGCGAGCGACATGGGAGGAAGTGGACCATTGCCAGCCACCGCTGGCTGAGGAACGAGCCGCGGTGCTCGACCACTATTTCGAAGAGCTGACAGTGGAACCGGTTGTTGAGGGTACCGGCTGGGAGCTCATCGAACCGCTGCCGGCGATGTTTCCCAAGCTGGCGGAGCGCTGATCCGAGCACCGCCGGAGATGTCGATCCGGGCGCCGGTCGTTCGACTTACTAGTATGAGGTTCTTTTCGAGTCGCCTGGCGGCGCGTTCCGTCCTACCTTTCGGCATGTTCCGCCGGCGTAAGGGAGCTGTCCTCGACCCGATTACCGTGGGCGACCGCTACACGCTCGACCGAGAGTTGGGCCATGGCGGGATGGCGGTGGTGTATCTGGCGCGCGACCGCAAGCACGACCGCCCGGTCGCGATCAAGATCCTGCGGCCCGAGATCGTCGTTGGCGAAATCGCCCAGCGCTTCCTGCGCGAGATCCAGATTCTCGCGCGTCTGCAGCACCCCCACATCCTCGCCCTGCTCGACTCCGGCGCCACCGACGAGGTTCCGCCCCGGCCGTTCTACGTCATGCCGTACGTGGATGGCGAGACCCTGCGCCAGCGCCTCACGCGCGAGGGTCCGCTCCCCGTCGCGGAGGCGATCCGCCTGGTGCGGGAGGCCGGCGAAGCGCTGCACTACGCCCACGGGGAAGGACTGATTCATCGCGACGTGAAGCCGGAAAATGTCCTGCTCTCGCAGGGCCACGCCCTGGTCGCTGACTTTGGCATCGCAGGTGCCGCGGATGCGGCGGGTATCGCCGCCGGAGACCGGCTGACGGAGCCCGGGCTGAGTATGGGAACCCCCGCCTATATGAGTCCCGAGCAGGCCACCGGCGAACGCGGGGTGGACGCCCGGGCGGACCAGTACAGCCTCGCCTGCGTGCTCTACGAGCTGCTGGCGGGTGAACCGCCCTTCACCGGGCCCAACATGTTCGCCGTGATATCGCGCCAGATGCGCGACCCGGTTCCCCCGCTGACGACGATTCGCCCCGGAGTGCCGATGTCGGTGCGACGGGCGGTCGAGCGCGCGCTATCCAAGGTTCCGGCGGACCGGTTCGCGACGGTGCTGGAGTTCCTGTCGGCCCTGGAGGCAGTGGAAACTCCCGAAGCTCCCGCAGTCGCGCCGAAGAAGGCGATCGTGGTCCTGCCGTTCGCCAATCTGAGCCCCGATCCCGACAACGCGTACTTCGCAGACGGCCTGATGGAGGAGGTGATCGCCGACCTCTCCCGGGTCCGGGCCCTGACCGTGATCTCCCGGACCTCGTCGGTCAAGCTCAAGGAGACCGACTGGGACCTCCGGCGCATCGGGCGCGAGCTCAACGTCCGCTACGCGCTGGAGGGGAGCGTGCGCAGGGAGGGCTCCGCCCTTCGGATCACGGCCCAGCTGATCGACGTCGACACCGATAACCATCTCTGGGCCGAGAAATACGCCGGAACGGTGGACGACGTGTTCGATTTGCAGGAGAGGCTCTCGCGCCAGATCGTCGAGGCGCTGCAGATCACGCTGACGCAGCCGGAGGATCGCGAGATCGCGGAGCGTCCGATCGCGAATCTCCGCGCCTTCGAGTACTACCAGCGCGCCCGGCAGGAGTACTACCGGTATACCGCCGAAGGAATGGCGGCGGCGCGAGCGCTGGCGGAACATGGGCTTGACGTGGTGGGCCCTCACGAGGCGCTGTATGGGATGCTGGGCACGGTGTACGCATGGTCCCCTGTGGTTCTCGCCGGAGACGAGGAGACCACCCTGCGGGAAGCCGAGGCCTGTGCCCGCCGAGCCTTCGAGCTGAACTCCGGCTCGGCACAGGGTCTATCGATCATGGGTCAGGTCGCCTACCGCCGGGGCAACGCGGGGGAAGCCGTTCGGCTGCTGACCCAGGCCTGCGCCGCCGATCCCAACAATCCCGACGCGATGCACCAGCTGGCCGGGGCGTACCTGTTGGGCGGGCGGATCGGCCCCATGCGGGAGGTGCTGACCCGATTGGCCGAGCTGGACCCGCTCACGGCCAGCAATCACTGCCTGCTGGGATTGAGTTACCTGCTGGGCGGCGACGCGGCCGCGGCGCTGCCCTCGCACCGGCGGGCGGTCGAGCTGGCTCCGCTGAGCACGATCTGCCGGGTCTGCGACGCCGTCTCGCTGGTGGCCGCGGGGCGCGAGACGGAGGCGGCAAGCCAGTTCGAGTGGCTGGAACACCAGCCCTCGGACGATCACTTGGCGGCGGTTGCGGTGCGCTTCCGGCGCGGCCTGACCGGCGACCGGGAGGCGGTGCTGTCGCCGCCGAGCGCGGCGGAGCGCGCGATGGCGGAATCGGACGAGTACTGGTCGTACTTGATGGCCGGGGCCTACGCGCTGGTCGGGGAGGCGGATCAGGCGCTGAGCTGGCTGGAGCATACGGTAAGGGTGCGCGGTTGGGTGGACTATGTGTACTTCACCCGACACGACCGTTTCCTCGAGCGCGTCCGGCCCACGCGGCACTTCCAGGAGCTGATGGCCTCGGCCCAGAAGCGGTATGCGCGGTTCACCGACGCTGGCACTCCCGCCGAACTCAGGCCGGTCCAGGCCGCGAGCGACGCTGGTTCGGATTAGCACCCGCCGCCCGCAGGTGAGCGCGGGCCGTCAGGCGGCGTGGATCCGCTGCGATCCCTCGGAATGGGGGGTACGCCCGCGGCACAGATGGCGCGTGGCCTGACACCTCGTCCGCCTCGGCGGCTTCTTGTGGTCCACTCCCGCATTCCATCGGCTCGAGGAGTCACCATGCGCCCACCTGCCCCACCATCCCTCGCTGCGATCGCTCTCTCCATGCTCCTCGCATCGTCGTCTCCCGCGTTCGCCCAAGCCCCCGCACCGTACGTCTGCATGACCCGCGACTTCAGCAAGCGCGTCGGCTACGTGAGCCCGGTGTTCAAGGTTGCGCCGGCGGAGGCGACGAAGGTGAATCCGGCATGGAATGCGGTGATGACCTCACAGTACGGCATCACGGCACTTCCATATCTCTCCTGCCAGGGACCGTATCCCTCCGACGCGGTCGCCGACAGCGCGCGCGCGGCATTCATCGCGAACCTGCGGAACACCATGAAGCAGCAGGTAAACGAGCTTTCCTGGACGTACGGCGGGGCCCCGGCAGTGAAAGTGGCAGCGCCACCGCCGCCGGCACCGACACCGTCGCCTCCCGCGCCCGCCACTCTTACCGGGGAGGCGCGTCAGGCGGCGCAGGCCGGTGTGGCAAGCTCGAAGGGATATTGTACCCAGAACCTGAAGGGGCTTTTCGATTGTGACTGCTTCGCGCAAGCGGTGCTCAAGCACCGCCTGGCTCATCCGGAAGAGTGGAAGACCGACCGCGATGGCACCCGGTGGGTGCCCGACCACGATCTCCACGTCGGGATCCCTTTCCGACTCGACTGCACCGAGTGTCTCGAGGACGCGCGCCTCACAGCGTGGGCCCGCAAGACGGTGAGCGACGGCTTCAGTCAGCAGCTAATGTCGAAGTTGATCACGCAGGCACAGGTGGACCGCTTCAGCGACTGCGCCGCGAAAGGATTTGTGACGCATTACCGCGCGAATCCGTACCTCGACAAGTACGAGGCCGCGCTCAACGAGGCACGAATCGGGTGCGGTAATCCGCGCGGATGACGCTCAGCGGACCGCCCATCACTACCCCGGTGATCGCCGCCTCGACGGCGGGGGTCAGCTAGTCACGGGTGAAACCGGCAGAGCGTCGAACCGTTCTGTTACCATGAAAACTATCGCCACGCTCGCCGCGCTGATCCTGGGCCTCGCCTCCTGCGCTCGGAGCCAGACCTACGGGTTCATCGCCGTCCTCGGCAATGACACCACCTCGGTCGAACGCGTCACCCGCACTGGCAACCACATCGTTAGCGACGCCATCGGGCGCTCTCCGGCCGTCACCCGCCGCCACTGGGAGGCCGAGCTGGGGCCGAACGGCGCAATCAGCAGCTGGTCGATGGACACGTACATCCCCAATGCGCCGGCCGACGCACAGCACATCCATCACACCGCCACCTTCACCGATGCCGGAACCGCGTTCAGGCGGCGGACAGCGGCAGGCGATACCTCCTGGGCGTACCGGAGGACATACGTCGAGACCGTCCCGTGGAACGCCTTCGTGTACGCGACCTGGGAGCTGCTGCTGGACGCGGCGCGGCGCCAGAAGGACACGACCAGCGCCCGCATCGGGCAGTATTTCTTCGAAGGTTGGGATGAGGGCCATGTGGGCTACGCCGACATCGCGCGCAGAGCCGATGGCTCGTACGCGATCCGCAGCACCGGACTGGCCGGCACCGGCACCGCGCGGGTGGACGCAAACGGCCGGATGGAGTCGTACTCCGGACAGGGCACGACCTACAAGCAGGAAGTCCGCCGCATCACCGAACTGCCGGACATCGACGCCATCGCGACCCGCTTCGCGGCCGAGGAGAAGGCCACCGGTCTCGCGCGCGCGCTCAGCCCGCGCGACACGGTACGGGCCACGGTCGGAACGGCCAGGCTGACGATCGACTATAGCCGGCCCTCGCGGCGCGGCCGCACCCTCGTGGGCGACCTGCTGCCCTACGACGAGGTCTGGCGCACCGGCGCGAACGCCGCGACCCAACTCTCCACGACGGCGCCGATCGAGCTTGGCGGTGTCTCCCTGCGCCCCGGGACCTACACGCTCTTTACGCTCCCGAGCCAGAATGCCGTGGCACTCATCATCAACGGCCAGTCCGGCCAGTGGGGCACCCGGTATGACGCGAGCAGGGATATCGCGCGCCTGCCGATGACGGTGGATTCGACGCCCGCGAACGTGGAGCAGTTCACCATTCGAGTGGATGGGGCGGAGGCCGGCGCCTCGCGGCTCGTCATGGAGTGGGGCAGGCTTCGCTGGAGCGCCCTTCTTCGCGCCAAGCCAGGTAGCTAGCCGGCCCGGGCTCGGCGCCGCATTCGTTCAAGCTGACCAGCTCCCGCGTTTCGTCCACCGGCGTTCTTATTAGCCACTACGAGCGATACGGGGAGATCCAGATCAGGAAGGACGCGCTCGATTCACCCAGCGAGCGGGAGATCGCCCGCCAGGAGCGGATGAAGCGCGAGGGCTAGGTTCGCCGACGGGGCCGGAGGCTATGCGGCCAGACAACTTCTCTGAGCGAAAGGCGACGATGTATCGCCCCGAGCTGCGCCACTTCTTCGCTGGGCTCACCCTGACTGTCGCCACCCTGAGCCCTTCCGCTCTGTCCGCTCAAGCCACCGACGAACTCGCGACCCGATGGTCGTGGCGATCATGGCGTATGCGGACGGCCACCCACGCGGTATGCACATCGCAGCAGTATCCGCAACCGTGGCGCTATGCCTGCTGCTGACGTTGGCAATGGGTGCCTACGGCTTGTCCGAGTCGCTCTCACTACGCATGATCGGCCTGGACTCGTCAGTCAATCTCGTCGGACTCGTCGCGGCGTCGCTTGCCGGTTCCGGGAGTCACCACCAGGGGTAGTCGGCTGAAGCGGCGGTAGCATCGAGGACGCCCCCTAGCGCTCCCGTTCCTAGACCGCAATATCAAGACATCCACTACATCCTCGTGCCAGGGAGGGCCAGATGCGCTGTCCGCTGCTTGCCGCGCTTGTCGTCGGCTCTTGCGTGCTTTCCAGGAGCTCGGTCGCCGCACAGCAATCCACCGCGGCGGACACCGTCTGGCGCTTTCGGGCCGGCGCGGGCATCAAGCGGCTGCGTGAGTGCGACGCGGCCGAACTTCTCGTCGGGACGAAAGACGCCCTCGTGGCCGTCGACGCCACCACCGGCGCGAAGCTCTGGGAGCAGCTCGACCTGCCCAGCCTCGGCTGGGGTCTCTATATGCCGTGTGGTGCCAAGACCGGGTTCTCGTACCGCCAGGACAGGATCGTGGCGTTCGACCTCGTGTCCGGTCAGCCGCGCTGGGACGCCACTGCCCTTCCTCCCTTCCAGGAGATCCGCGGCGCTGCGGCCATGGAGAACCTCGATCTCCTGCTCCTGTTCCTGCGGACACAGAGCTCCGACCGGACCTTAGCGGCCCTCCGCCTTTCGACCGGGGAGCGGCTCTGGCAGCGCCATGACCTCTTCGAGCAACCCCCGGCCTTCGCCGCGCACGACGGCGTCTCCGACATCGCCGAATTCCAGACATTCCTCCTATCGGGTGACACCAGCCTGATCGTCTACGTCAGCCCCGATGGACCGATCAACATCGACCTGCGTAGCGGCGCCACGCTCTGGAAGGGAGAGGCTCTCGCCGGGCCGCGGGTACCGGACGTCGGTGACTACGCGGCGATGCGACTCTTCGACTCGACGCTCATCATCCCCCGGGACAAGGGCCTCGTGGGCGTGGATGCCCGGGACGGGCACGTGCGCTGGCAGAACACCGCCCTGCTGCCACGCCGCGCCACGCGCCTGGCGACGGTTTCCGCGAACGTCCTGGTCCGCGCCGGTGCTGACTACGTCAACCTCCTCGACCCTGCCACCGGGACGTCGCGCTGGCCGCGACCGCTCACTGTGCGCACCGACGGGTTTGCATACGAGATCGCCGGGGACCGCTACTACCTCGTCTCGCACGACCGCTTCCTCGCCGCGGACCTCGCGACCGGCGATACGACGGGCTTCGCGAAGCTCCGCTTCAAGGAGAGCGAGTCGGCGTCGCAAATGCTCCGACGCGGTGATCAGTTCATCATCGTCTCCCGCCAGAATCTCTTCTGCGTGGACGCGCAGGGGGCGCTGCTCTACCAAGGCTACTACCGTGCCCCCGGGGCGAGCTTCTTCCAGCTGCTGGAAGGCTTCTCGGCCCTGTCGACATTCGGCACCGCCTCCATTTCCGACCGGTACGCCTACTTCGTCACCAACCAACCCGACTCGGCCGGCCACAAGGGCAACAGCCTCCTCCGCGTGACTTTGGACGACGGCAGTGAGGCGGGGCGCATCTGGCTCCACGAGAAGGCGCCGACCTACTGGCCCGACTCCTCGCGCGACCAGATACTCATGCTCGCCGATGACCAGACCCTTGTAGCCATCCGGTTTCCATCCGCAGGAAAACCGTAACCCGACGCAACCCTCAGCTGGCGTGTCGCCGCCTTGCCTGGCCACCAGGAGCGCTAAAGCTGGGGCATTGGTCGAGAGGCAGACCTGCGGGCGCCGGGCGCTTGTTTCTAAGGAAGTGGTCGCGGCTCATCCCTTGCCGCACGGGGTCAAGGACTTGGTCGAGGCGGCGATGAAGGCTGCCCGAAATAGCCCAACGCCCTCACATACGGGTTTATTGCTGCGGGTCAGGCTGAAACCCGTAGAGGGTTTCCCACGCTCGGAACACGGCGGGATAGCGGGATCTAGATCGAACTGTCCATGTTGGCTGAGGGGATGCGGTAGCACTATGCCCGTCCACCTTCCGTCCCTCCTCAGAACGAGGCGTATGCGTTCCAACGCCTTGGCGCGGGTCGTACGGTCTGGCGCGGTGGTCCTTCTGGCTGCGTGCGACAGCGGGTCCACGAAGGAGAACCAGACAGAATCGGCGCTGGGCGGTGGTTTCGGCGTCGGCGTCACGCCGGACGACCATGGGGCCTGGATCGCCATTCCGGGCACGGGGAAGGTGCAGGTCTTCAACCTGCAGCAGCGCCGGATTTCCGGCTCGCTCAACGTGGGTGGCGATCCGCGGCGTCTTGCATTCAGCGCTCAGGGCAAGATCGGGGCGGTGACCAACACGGCGGGGTATCTCACTTTTGTGAAGTAGCCCGGGGCCTCACGGCCACGGCCTGCTTGAGGATAGAATGGACTCACCCCTGGACATCACCCCGTTCTCGATCCGGATCGAGGCGGAGATCCTGTCTGACCTCCGCACCCGCATCCGCAACACCCGCTGGCCTGATCAGGCACCAGGCCAGGCATGGGAGCAAGGAACTGACCTCGAGTACCTCAAATCGTTGCTGGCCTACTGGGCCGATGAGTTCGATTGGTACGCCCAAGAGCGCCTGCTGAACACCGCACATCAGTTCCGCGCCAAGCTCGACGACGTCCACATCCATTTCGTCCATGAGAGGGCCAAGCGCGGGCACGGGATTCCGCTGATCCTGACCCATGGCTGGCCCAGCACCTTCGCCGAGCTGCTTCCGCTGGTACCCTTCCTGACCGATCCGGGTGCCCACGGCATCGAGGGTCCCGCGTTTGATGTGGTCATCCCTTCACTGCCGGGTTACGGGTTCTCCGATCGACCGGCTCACGTGGGGGTGAACTACCAGCACGTCGCCGCTCTGTGGCATCGTCTCATGCGTGGCCTGGGCTACGAGCGCTATGGGACTCAAGGCGGAGATTTCGGGGCCGGGGTTGCGACGTTCATGGCCCTGACCGATCCCGAGCCGGTGATTGGCGTCCACTTGAGCAATCTGGAGATAGCCCCTTACACCGGACCAGGCGCGCGCCCGCTGTCCCGAGAGGAGACAACCTATCGTGAGACCAATGCGGCGTTCTGGCAGGAAGAATTTGGGTACAAGGCGATCCAATCCACGAAACCCCAGACGCTCGGCTACGGGTTGAACGACTCGCCGGCCGGGCTCACCGCCTGGATTCTGGAAAAGTGGCGCTCCTGGGCCGATTCCCGCGGTGATCTCGATCAGCGCTTCTCCCGCGATTTCTTGTTGACCACGGTAACGCTCTATTGGGTCACCCAGACGATCACATCTTCGATGCGGGACTACTTCGACAACGACAACCGGCGGTTCCGCGTCACGCTTGGACCACAGGAGTTCGTCAAGGTGCCAACTGGCATTGCTGTCTTCGCCAATACGTTTGTCGATGAGGGAACACCTCCCCGTGAGTGGGCCGAACGCCTTTACAACGTGCGCCGGTGGACGCCAATGC
>Ga0207706_10000535_pt1 | contig 40346 bp, 34 predicted proteins | sample KBSC53metaG_FD_184318 | JGI IMG/M metagenome (GOLD analysis project Ga0207706, IMG submission 184318) | Corn rhizosphere microbial communities from Kellogg Biological Station, Michigan, USA - KBS C5-3 metaG (SPAdes) (version 2) | ecosystem: Host-associated > Plants > Roots > Rhizosphere > Soil ... | reverse complement strand
GTGCAGCAGAAATTGCGCGAGGGCGGTTTTTACTCCGGCGAGATGGACGGCGCATATAGCAGCCAGCTGTCCGCAGCGCTGACTCGGTACCAGATTCGCAACGGGTTGCCGATCACCGGTCAGCTGGACGCTGACACGAGCAAAGCGTTGGGCGCAAAGCCCGCGGTGACGACAACCCCGGCGGATTCCGCGCAGAGTTCCGAGACGTGGCGGCGGTTGCGCAAGGGCGAGCAACAAACCCTGGCCAAAACGAATGCACGAGAGACGTCATCGCCTGGTGGCGTTCAATCGAAAGCGGAGGTTGCACCGGCGCGAAACATTCCGGCTGCTACCGGCGCCGCGACCACGCAATCTGAAACGCAGCCCGTTGGATCGCCTTTGCCAGAAAACGCCACGGCGGCGCAGGCTTTGGTTGGCACGAGCAACAGTTCTTCGCCGCCGAACATCAGTCCGGACCGGCTGCGCGATTATATCGGCGCGTTTGTGCTTGCCGGGCTAGACCCACGCGTCGGCGCGGAAGCGGATTTCTTCGCCGATCGCGTCCAGTACTACGACCAGGGCGTCATGAGTCGCGAACAAATCCGCGAGGACTTAAAGCAATACGCGGCGCGCTGGCCGGAGCGGCGGTTCTGGTTCGCCGGCGACATCGTCGTCGCGCCGCAGAACGGCAATCGAGTAAGGGTGACGTTTCCGCTCCGGTACGAGCTGATCAACGGCGCTAAACATTCGTCCGGCAAGATCGAAAAAACTCTTGTGTTGGAATTGGTCGGCGACGATCAGCAGATCGTCGCGGTCAACGAAGGCAAAGCCGACTAGGGGTTTGGTTTCAGCCACGGATTAACACAGATGGACACGGATTTGTTTCTCCTGGGTTCTCCCTCGGCGAGTCTGCGACGTGGTTTCCTAATATGCGGACGCAATCGGTCCGACGGCAGCTATTACTTTTTGCGATAAAGCGCTGATTTTTCTCGAACCGCGGCGCGTCGATCGGAATTTCGCTTCGCCGGATACTCGAATTTTGTTTTTACGGCTGATCCATTGGATCGCAGACTGATCACACGCGCCTTCGTCATTTCAAAATAATCGAGCACTTCCTCGCCGCGATCGAATCTCTCTTCGAGATTCCTCGCTGTAGTAACCTCACCTGGCGATTTTTTCATATGTGTCGAGCGGCACCGAAAATCACCACGGAATGACTTTGCGATCGCGCCAGAATTTGCTGGTTTCTTTCTGCGGTGCGTCCGCAGCTAACCAAACTATCCCCGAAGCGCCCTCTGCGATTGAGCGCGTGGCGTTGGCACCGCCCATATCCGTCCGCACCCAACCCGGACACACTGAGTTGATCGCGAACTTCGGTAACGCGTGGGCGAGCTGAACAGTGACGCCGTTGAGTGCCGTCTTCGAAATGCAATAGGCGGGTGCCCAGCCGTCGGCGCCATCGGTCAATTGGCCGCCGCCGCTGGAGACATTCACGATGCGCGGCGCATCGCTCTTTTTCAGGAGCGGAATGAACGTCTGTGACACCAGCAGCGCGCCGAGCGTGTTCGTGCACAACGTGGTCTCCAACATCTCCGGCGTGATGGTGAGGATGTCCTTGTCGTCATCGAGCAGAATGCCAGCGTTGTTCACGAGCAAATCGAGCCGATCGCTTGTCCGCGAAAATTCTTCCGCCGCGCGCCGAATGCTGTCCGGTTTGGAAACGTCGATCTTGATGAATGCAATCTCGCCGTAATCCTCCTTCTCGCCTTCCTTGTTGAGCTTCCGAACAGCCGCCTCACCGGCTTCGGTGTTGCGCGCGCTGATAAAGACGCGAAAATTTCGCCGCGCCAGCTGTCGCGCGACTTCAAACCCGATCCCTTTATTCGCGCCGGTCACGAGCGCGATGCGTTGTTGCATTTTCATGAGGAAATATCGCTCAGGAATCGAGGAGTGGGAACAACGAGATAGACGGAAAAGCCGCGCGGCAGCGGAAAGCGAATGCGGGAGCATCGCGAATCAAAACAGAAAAGCAGGAAACCGATTTTTGAAAAGAAAACTGTCAGCTGTCAGTATTTCGTGCGCCGTTGCTCGTGCCGCGTGATTTGCAGACGCACTCCAATGGAATAGACGAGATAGTAGGCTATTAATCCGGCGGCAACCGCCAGGGAAAGCTCCGTTCCGGAGGCGGTCAGCAGCCAATGTTGCTCGCCGGGAGCGCTGCTGCCGGCATGCGTGGCGCGCCACCAGCCGTAGACAAAACGTGCGGCGATTGCCAGCGTCACGAGAAGCGCGAGCCAGCGGCTCGGAGTGTAGAAAAGTCCTTCTCCTTGGCTTTCCCAACGGGTCAGCGCCAAACCGAGCAAGCCCAGAATCGCTCCAAAACACATGCCGATCAGAGCAAATCGAAAGGCTGTCCCGAGCCAGAAGGAGATCAGGAAAGTGAAGGAGAGAAAGAAAACGGCCGAGAGGCTGGTCATCCAGACATTCAGGCTGGCAACCCAGCGTCGGCCTTGCCGTCGAGCAGTGCCGGCGCGGTAGCGCAAAGCAAGGGAAAGCAAAACCACGCCGGCCACGGCGAGAAGAACAAAAAACAGCAGTGCGGGAAGGATGATCGGCACAGCCTGATGGTAGCACGAACCGCCCGGGAGGTTTCGGCCCGTTGCCTGTAATCGACTCGCGAGATACGGTTGGCCTTGGTCGAAAGACACAATGGATCCGTTCAGTTACATTTGTATTCTCACCTCGATTGTCGCCGGTCTCGCAGTTACCCGGCTGGTGAGCGGGTTCGGCCAGCTTCTCCAGACCCGCGCCCGCACGCCAACCTACTGGGTGCACACCCTCTGGATGGTGAACGTGCTTTTGACAATAGTCATCACCTGGTGGGTGCAGTACCGCTGGCGTAACGCCTCGCACTGGACGCTGTTCTTGTTCCTCTGGTTGCTCGTCGCGCCGCTGATCCTCTATCTCGTCGCCGCACTGCTCTTTCCCACCAGCGATGATGTCGTCGTCACCAACTGGCGCCAGCATTATTATGCGAACTCACGAAAGATCTTTCTGCTGTTCGGGCTGACATTTGCGATCGATCTCATCGACACGTCGCTCAAAGGATTCACGTATTTTTGGTCGCTCGGTCCGCTCTACTATGGATCGATGTCGCTGCACATCACGCTCTGCGTAATCGGCGCGATAACAATATCACCGCTGTATCACGGTTTCTTCGCTGTATTCTATCTCATCTACAATCTGGGAATGCTTGGCAATAATCTGCTGCGGCTGATGTAGCAGTGACCCGAGTGCGATGGGTGCGCCGCGTTATTTTTGTTCCGTCGGTCTCATGATTCTCGCGGGCCTGCTCTGTTTTCTTGCGTTGCACGGCTGCGGAAATCCCCGGGGTTCCAGGCTGAGACCCTGCCGGTTGCCGGGACTCGATGAGGGATTGCTCTGCGGGAAACTGACGGTGTTTGAGAATAGAGAGACACGCACCGGGCGGATGATTGATCTGAACGTGGTGGTTCTGCCGGCCTTCGACCAGAAAAACAAGAGTGAGCCGTTATTCGACATCGAGGGCGGGCCGGGCGCGGCCGCGAGTAATGCCGCAATGTTCTATGCGAAAGAGGGCAAAGAATATCGGCGCAAACACGATGTCGTGTTGGTCGATCAACGAGGCACTGGAAAATCGAATCCGTTGACGGCGGAGCGGGTCAAGAAAGCGCCGCAGGATTACCTGAAGGAGATGTATCCGGTAGATTACGTGAAGAATTTGCGGCGAACATTGGAACAGCGCGCCGATCTCACGGAATACACGACGCCGATCGCGATGGATGATCTCGATGATGCGCGAAGCTGGCTCGGCTACGAACGGATCAACTTGTTCGGCTTGTCGTACGGAACGCGCGCGGTGCTCGTTTACTTGCGTCAACATCCGGAACATGTGCACACAGCGACGCTCATGGGTGTAGCGCCGACTTATCTAAAGATGCCGCTTTATCATTCGCAGGCGGCGGCGCGGGCGATGGATTTGTTGCTCCAGGAATGCGAGGGGGACCCGAGTTGTCACAACGCGTTTCCGCAGATTCGCGCGGACTGGCAGAACGTGCTGGCGCAACTGGGCCGCGAACCGGCGCGCGTTCAGTATTCATCGGATGGCAAGAGCGCACCGGTGACGATTCAACGCGACATTTTCGCGGAAAAAATTCGCAACTGGATGTATGGCGCGGACAAGGCGCGGAAAATTCCATTTATCGTGCATCAGGCGGCGCAGGGCGACTTCACGCCGTTTCTCCATGAAGCGATTGCGCCCGGCATCCCGGACTTCATTGCCGATGGAATGTATCTCTCGGTCACGTGCGCGGAAGATGTTCCGTTCATTGATCAGGCTGAAGCCGCAAAGCTGAACGAGGGCAATCCTTTCGCGAATTATCGCGTGTTTCAACAAACGCGTGCCTGCAGTTTATGGCCGCGCGGAAAAATACCCGAAGGCTATCGCGAGCCGGTCTCGTCAAATCTTCCGGTGCTGATTTTTTCAGGCAATCTGGATCCGGTCACGCCACCGCAACGCGGCGAGGAAGTCGCAAGATATTTGCCAAACAGTCGCCATGTGATCATTCAGGAGGCCGGCCATGGCGTAGATGGATTAAAGGACGCGGGTTGTGTTGATCGCATCATCATCGACTTCATGGACAAAGGAAGCGCCAAAGATCTCGACGCCAGCTGCGTTGAGCATATGTCGCCGCCGCTGTTCACCACGAGCGCTGAATCGATTAAATTAAAGAGCCAATGAGTACGGAAACGAACGGACTACCGACGCAAGACAATGTTATCTTTGGCGAAATCCAGGTGCTCCTCGCTGAGAAACGAACTGCGCTGGCTTCCCTGCGCACCGGTATCGCCGTATTCGCTTTGCCTCTGTCCGTCCTCAGCGCGCTCATCGCGACGTCGCGCTATTACAGCATGGAGAAGGTCATGCCTCTGCTGGCGCCGCTGATGCTCTTGAACCTTGGTCTGGTCGTGCTCGGCACCTGGCTTGTCTTCCGTTCGATCCGCCGCATTCACCACTACGAGGCCCGGATTAAGGAGCTCAGCCACAAATATCGGTCGATCGCCCACTTCATAGAGTAGCGCGGGAGAACTTGGGTTCGCTATTTTTCCAACGCATACTTCCGCGGCGCGAGTCGCTTACGAAGCTGAAGAAAAGGTCGCTCTACCGTTAGAAATAGCAGTGTCGCAGCGGCATAAACGCACACTTCGACGAGGAGAAGCGCCCAGACTGATGTCAGCGGGATAATCGGAGCCGCACCGGCCTGTACTGCTTCGGGCGTGGCGCGCAGAAGCTGGAGGACCTGATGCATGACGAGTTTTTGGGTCAGATATGCGCTGTAAGCGATGCTGGCGATGAACGCTGCGCCCGGAATCTTTATCCGCCGAAAAATCAAGTGGGGACTTTGCGCGCAGATGAGGAGCCCGGCCATGCCGAGTGCGATGAGCGGAAATTGCCAGACGCAGGCGGCGACGGTGAGATTGTCGCCTTCGCCGAGATATAAGCCATAACTGATCAGCGCCAGAGCAGGCAGCCAGAGCCAGGTCGCAAAATTCGTCAATCGTTTCCACCAGTGCGGCCGGAATTTTTCGATTGCGGCGAGCACAACCCCGAAGACGAGCGGATCGAGCCGAGTCCAGGATGGGTAATAGATCCACGCTTGAAACGCACGGAACGAAACGCCGCCGTCGATCGCCGGATTCTTCCAGGCGAGAAACGTGCGCAATGCGATCCCGCCGAAAACGATAACGCATGGAATGATGATCGCAGCACGCGGCCAGCGATTCACGAAGAGCAGGATGAAGGGAAGACAAAGATAGAATTGGTCTTCGACCGCGAGCGACCACGCGTGCGAGAACGCGGTCCCGCCGTGAAGCGCAATGTTTTGGACAGATAAAAGAAATTTCCAGAGCGGCTGCGCCATGTCGGGATACTCGCGCCACGACGGCAACAAAAAGTAAACCGCCAGAATGACGAAGTAAGCCGGCATGATCCGCAAGACGCGGCGAGCGAAGAAGCTCCCAAGCCTGATCGATTTTTCGCGTGCGAGCGTGGCGAGCAATTGCCCGCCGATCAAGTAACCGCTGAGGACGAAGAAAAGATCAACACCGATCCAGCCGAAGCGATCAACGCGGCCGGGCAATTTGAATCCGAAAAGCGCCGCGTGATAAATGACGACAACAATGATGGCGAGCGCACGGAGAAGATCGAGGCCCGGCTGACGTTCGCGCCCTTGAAAGCGCGGGTCGATCGCAGTTTCGGTTATGGGCTTGTGAATGGTGCGAACGTAGCAGGCGATTCGTCATCGTCGAGTTCGCCGAGTTATCTCGCTCAGACACTGTCGATCAGGATCTGAAATCCCGTTCCGCAAAAGTCCTCGTGCGGAGGCTGACAACGCCATCGGGCGACGCATACTACCTGAAGATGCTTGAGCCTTCCGCCGATGAAATACGCGATTGGGGCGATTCCGTCATGCAAGTTGTGACCGATTATTTTGGCGAGCTCCGCATTCGCACGGTGTACCGTCAGATGTCTTCACGCGAGATTCGCGACCGCCTTGATGCCGCGCTTCCTACCAAGGGAATCGATTTCGACGCTCTGCTGAAGGTTTTTCGCGAGACGGTCATTCCCTTTAGCCGGCAAAACGCACACCCGCGCATGTTTGGCTACGTGCAATCGCCCGGGACGCCTGTCGCAGCGTTCGCGGACCTGCTCGCCTCGACCTTAAACGCCAATCTCACGGTTTGGCGTTCCGCGCCGGCGCCGGTTGAAATGGAACGCCTGACAATCGATTGGATCCGGCAAATTCTTGGATTCAATGGCGAAGCCGGCGGACTCTTTGTCAGCGGTGGGTCGATGGCCAATCTCGCCGTGATCGCTGCGGCGCGGCAGGCGAGAAATTCCTCGTCAGGCCGCTTGCGTATCTATGCGTCGAGCGAGACGCATTTTTCGATCGCCAAGGCCGCAGTGCTTTTGGGAATCGGGCGGGAGAATGTGCGCCACGTTCCAGTCGACAAGCGCTTCAGAATTCGGGTGGACGACCTCGTTGCAAAAATTACTGCTGACCTGGGGGCGGGCAACGTACCGTTCTGTGTCGTTGCGAATGCCGGAACTGTAAACACCGGGGCAGTCGATCCGTTAGCGGAGATTCGAGAGATTGCAGACCGCTTCAAACTTTGGATGCACGTGGATGGAAGCTATGGCGCCTTTGCTGTCCTCGCGGAATCGGCGAGAGAATTGTTCGCGGGCATTGAGCGAGCGGATTCGGTCGCGCTCGATCCTCACAAATGGCTTTATCTGCCGATGGACGTTGGCTGCGTGATTTACCGCGACCCAGAGATCGCGCGCGCTGCTTTTGCCCACGAGGCCGAATACACTCGCATCATTGGGGAGGAGGCAGATGAGGCCTTCGCATTTTGGGACTATGGACCAGAACTGTCGCGGCGTTTCCGCGCCCTTAAAGTATGGATGTTGTTAAAGGGAGTCGGCCTCGATTCGTTGAGCGAGGCGATTGAAAGCAATCTTGCTTGCGCGCGGTATTTCGAGTCGATGGTCCGAGGGAGCGATGACTTCGAGATGATCGCGCCGGTGGAGCTTTCGATCTTCTGCTTTCGTCATGTGCCGGCGGAGCTCAGAAGGGAATCGCCCCAGGCAATCGATGCTTTCAATGAACGCCTGTTGATCGCTCTGCAACGAGACGGCAGTTCGTATCTCTCCAATGCCACGATTGGCGGCCGCTTCGCCCTGCGGGGTTGCGTGCTGAACTACCGGACCACTTTGCACGACATGGACATCCTGCTCGACGATTTGCGACGCGTGGCAAGATCATTACCGAGTTCTACCTAGGCGCAGAGCTCAGTCGAAATCTTGCGCGCCGGTCACCGACTAGCTCTGTCTTGCCGTGACCGATACAGCCGAGATGGAGGAATCGACTATGAAGCTCGTATCGCGCTACTTCTTGCCCGCGCGCGTGTAGTTGATCTCCATCGTCTTCTTTTCCCCGCCGCCCTGGTTTTCGTACCATTCAAGCATCATGTGATCCTTGTCGGTGACCTTTATCACTTCGCGCACTGGCGTTTTCATTCCGGGCATCATTTCCATCTCACTCGTGTAAGTGAATGTCTTGGCCGCCGGATCGTAGGTTCCTTCGGAGAATTGGATACCGGTGCCCATGTTGTCTATCCACGAGGCGACGAATTTTTTCTTAACGTTGTCATAGCCTTCGAGGCCCATGCCTTTGAACTGCACGTCTTTCATTTTGCCGTCTTCACCCGGCATCTGTATTTTGCCGCTCACGTCCATGACTGAGTAGCGACCGCCCATGATTGTCTTGCGGTTGGCGGTGCCTTTGGATTCCTGCGGCTTGGCGTTCGGATCGGGGTTCATCCAGAACTTGATCGTGTAATTCCAATTGCCGTCGAGACTGGAAAGCAGTTTGTGGTTTTCATTGAGCTTCGCCAGCTCCATCATTTGCTTCATCATCTCCTGCGGATCAGGCTGGCCGCCCGTTGCCATCGGGCTTGTGGCGGTAGCCGGCGATGCGGCGGGGCTTTGTGCAAATGAGGGAAGCGCGATCAATGTCGCGAACAGAATTGTGAGTAATGGCATGAATGTTTTCATGGCCGGATTCTGCCAGTGACCAGCGATGTGTGACAAGCGACAATTGCGAAAATCGGGCACAAAAATCTGACGACGCGATGAGTGCTCGGCGTAAGGTTCGAAAATGAAACGCGAAAATCCGACAATTGAAATTTGCCCCGGCATCACGCGCCGGACGGTCGCGAACGGCAAGACGATGTATCAGATGCTCGCCACGCTGGCGGCCGGCAGTCGCATGGCAGCGCATTCACATCCGCAGGAGCAGATCGTTCATATTCTCGAAGGCAAAATGCGACTCATTGTTGATGGCGTGCCGCACGAGCTTTCAACCGGCGATTCTTTCTATCTCGCCAGCAACGTTCCGCATGGCGTGGAAACGGTGTTGCCGACACGCGTGCTCGATACCTTTAGTCCGCCACGGAACGATTACCTTGCGATCGACGAAAAAGTTCGCCACGGCGCGTTGTAGCAGGAGAGTCTTCGGCAGGGCGCAGCGCGGGCGCTTACTTCCTGTTATCAATAAAGATTTGCCAACGCTTTACGCTTTCCAGTTTGAGAATGCCGTTGATCATCCACGGGTCGTTTTTCAGTTTTTCTCTCACTTCATTCTCATCTTCAGCGTTGAAGATTAAGAGGGAGCCTCCTTCATCCACCAAAGGGCCACCCATCAAAATGAAACCTTCGGCAACGAGTTGATCGATAAACTCCGCGTGTTCATCCCAAAATGGCTGCTCACGTGTGCCCTTCGAGAAATCACGAGCCGGACCAGCCGAAGAAATTGCGACGAATGTATTTTTCATCGCGGCGAACCTTAAACGTCCTTGCGTTGCGTCAACCTTGCGGGTCGTCCGCAATCCGAAGCACGATTTTGCCGCGGGTGTGATGAGTGGCGGCCTGTTTTTGCGCCGCGATCGCTTCGCTCAGCGGCAGAACTTGTGTCACGATTGGCTTGATCTTTCCCGCGTCGATTAGACGCGTGATCTCAGTTAGGTCTTCTGCATCGGGATGGACAGAGATACCCGCGCCGCGAATCCCTCGTTTCTTGAGCTCGAGCGGGTCAGGACGCGCGACCAGCGACATGACGATCCCACCTTTCTTCACTACGCCGTAAGAGCGTGCGAGCGTTTCCTTGCCCACTGGATCGAGCACAGCGTCCACATCTTTTGCAACGTCTTCAAACCTGGTCTTCGTATAATCCACTGCCACGTCGGCACCGAGCTTCTTGAGAAGGTCCTGATTTGCGGTTGAGGCTGTCGCGATGACGCGTGCTCCGCGCGCTTTCGCGATCTGCACCGCGAAACTGCCGACTCCGCCTGAGCCGCCGTGAATCAGAATGGTTTGTCCCGGCTGTAGCTGCGCTACATCCATCAATGCCTGCCACGCGGTCAATGCGCCCATCGGAACCGCCGCCGCTTCCACAAAGTTTAGAGACGCGGGCTTCTGGGCGACTTCCCATTCCTGGACCATGACATACTCCGCCCAGCCGCCGCCGAAAGTTGGGTAGCCGTAGACTGCGTCGCCTACTTTGAGTTTCGTGACGTTTGCGCCGGTTTTTTCCACAATACCGGCGATGTCGTAGCCGGGGATAAGTGGCAGGTGCGTCCCGAATTCTCGCGCATATTTGCCGCTGAGCGTGAGGGGGTCGGCTGGATTAACGCTGCTGGCGATCACGCGCACAAGCGCTTCATTCTCTTTCGGCTCAGGCCGCGGAAGCTCCTCAAATTTCAACACCTCGGGCGGGCCATATTCATGCGCGACGACTGCTTTCATCATCGGCTTTCCGGCGGCCCCTGTAATCTGAAAGGACAAAACCGCTAAAATCGTAAGGCATGAAATTGGCAGTTCGCGATGAAACATTTGCATCACTGCAGCTTGGCGCGCGATTGCCTACAGCGCGAACCCGAAAAACTTGTCATGTCTTCTGCGGCTTGCCCAGCCGCCGCATCCTGCCGCGATCCGCAAAAAGTGGGCGAACAGAGCTATCGCGGCTCCAGCCGCAGCTCCGATCTCTCTTTATGCACGGGGCAGGCATCTCGGAGTTGCGTAAACAAAAAGGCGTAAATGTCGGGCTCGAGCGTTAAAGAATGGCAAGAAACGTCAAGACGGATTCGAAAGTAGAAGGTAGAAAGGAGGAAGTAGAAATTGTTAAACCAGCAATGTTAAAAGCCGCACGAACTTTCAAGCATGGCGATACGATCGACCGTCTGCGCCGTGGATTCGGTTCGACGCAAAGTCCGCGTCCGGTCGATGCGATGGCGCGCGCGGCTTGTTTTTCACGCCGACAATTTCATCGACTAATGGTGCAAGTGCTCGGTGAGACACCGGGAACACACCAGCGACGGCTCCGATTGGATCGCGGCGCATGGCTGCTATTAATCTCGAGCTCGACCGTCCTGGATGTTGCGCTCGAAACTGGATTCGAGAATCACGAGACTTTTACGCGCGCCTTTCACACCCGATTTGGCGTCACGCCATCCGTTTTTCGCAAGAATCGAGGAAAGACGCTGCCGCGATCAATACGAGTTGCACTTTCCATCGCACTCCACACTCATCATGTCTAAGAAACCTCACACGCCGATCACGTCAGCCACGCACCGCCTCAGTTTGGAAATCGCAAAACCGCACGCCGCTGTCTGGAAAGCGTTCACCGGCGACATCCATTCCTGGTGGCCAAAAGATTTCTACGCCACGGAATCACCGCAACGCATCGTCTTTGAGGTGAAGCCGGGCGGCCGACTCTATGAAGATTCCGGCAATGGCAATGGTCTCGTTTGGTATCACGTCATCGCGCTTGATGCGCCGAACTCGATTACGATGTCGGGATTCATCGCGCCACCTTTCGGCGGTCCGGCCACTTCCCTGCTTAACGTTTCATTTTCGGCCAGGGGCAAATCCGCCACGGCCATGGAAGTCACCGATTCCACATTTGGTTGTCTGGGAGACACCAGCGCCACAGCCGAGGGCTGGCGTTTGCTTTTTAAGGACGGCTTCAAATCCTGGATCGAACGAAGGCCGAAAGTCCAAAGTAAGAATTAAGGCGTCCCGTCTTTGCCGGCATCGCAAGCAGCTTATGAGGCGCGGCGCTGGATGCGCGTGCGCCAATGGCGGAGGACACGGTGCCGCGGCACGGCGGTGGCGTGATCCATTGTGGTGACAATCAATTCGCGGCGACGCAGGTTCTCGAGCGCGCTTTGCACGGCGCTTTTAGAAAAACCGGTCGCTTCCGCGAGCATGCGCAAACTCGCAGGCACAGTTTTCCATTTGTCGCGCGCCGCCTGAGCGTAGAGATGCAGATAAACAAGATACGCGGCCGGTTGGCGATCGTGCCCGACGAGGTCGCGCATCAGGACATCAATTACGTAGTCATCGACTGGAATTGTTTGGCGAAATCGTGGCATGGCGGCCAGATTACTGCTATACCGATAAACGGACAACACTTTCTGCGCGCCGACCCGTTCGGCGGCTGGACGGCCCCGTTTGGATCAAAGTAGGTTCGACGCATCATGATCAAACAAATCAAGTTCGTCAGCATTCCGGTGGCCGACCAGAATCGGGCACTCGATTTTTACACGGAGAAACTCGGATTCACCATCATCACCGATCAGCCGTTTGACGATAAGCAGCGGTGGATCGAATTGCGCGTTCCAAAAGCCGAGACGCGCGTGGTGCTGTTTACGACCGATGAGGATAGACATCGCGTCGGCACATTCATGAACGTCTCTTATACCTGCGATAATCTGCAAAAGACCTACGAGGAATTGCGGGCACGCGGCGTTGAATTCGAAAATCCGCCAAAGAAAGAACCGTGGGGCAACTTCGCTATCTTTAAAGACAGCGAAGGAAATAAATTCGTTCTGGGAGACTAATCCTCGCGCAAAGCGACGATGGGGTCGATGCGACTCGCGCGACGCGCTGGAATCCAGCACGCGATAAAGGTCGTTAAAGCGAGAACGGCCGCGACGAGAACAAAGGTATTTGGGTCAACCGATTTCACTTCGAATAACACTTTCTGGAGCGCCCGCGAAAGGGCGATCGCGCTGACCAACCCGATGCCGCCGCCGATGGCGAATAAGGTCATCCCGTGGCCGAGAATCAAACCTCGGATTTGTGATGGTTGCGCGCCAAGCGCGAGACGAACACCAATCTCCCGGAACCGCTTCGCAGCCGTGTAAGCAAGCACCCCGTAGAGGCCGATTGCAGCCAGCACCAGAGCGAGACCGGCGAAGATCAGGAGGAGAAAAGTGAGCAGACGTTGTGCGGCCCATGTTTCTTCCACACGGTCGAGCATCGTGCGCACTTCGAAGACAGGCTGCGAGGGGTCGATCGAGTTAACGATGTCGCGGATTGGTTTTTCGAGCGATTTGATCATCCCACCGGCTCGAACGAACAACACCAAACCAGTGCGTTTGACCTGCGCCTGCGAAAAGTAAACGAGAGGTGACGATCCCGCCTCGTCGAACCCATGCGTTTTGACCCGCGCGACTAGGCCTACGATTTCGAAAGGCTTGTATCCTTCACCTTCGCCATCCGCGTCATCCAGAAAAAGCCGTTTCCCGATTGGATCTTCTCCCGGAAAATAGCGATCGGCCATCTCCTGATCGATCACCATGACGAGCGGAGAAGTTTTCGTGTCCTGATCGTTCAGAACGCGGCCGCGAAGCAGCGGCACTTTGAGAGTTGTGAAATAATCGCCAGCCACGACTTCGATCTCAGTGTCGGGTGCCTGACCTCTCGCTGGTTCCGGCGTGCCCTCGCGAAAGAACCCGATTTGCCAACTGCCAAAAAGTGGTGGGTTCGAACCGATCGCAGCCGACTCAACCCCGGGAAGAGCGCGAACGCGTTCGAGAAGATTCTTCGAGAAAGCCGAGACCTGTTCCTGTTTAGTATATTTGGTGAAGGGAAGTTCGATGCGGGAGGTGAGCAGACCGCGCGGCTTATACCCAAGTTGAAGCGACTGCACCCGCGCAAAGCTTTTCAAAACCAGCCCGGCGCCGATGAGCAGAGTGAGCGTGAGCGCGATCTGGCTAATGACGAGCCAATCGCGCGTGCGGCGAGCGGACGGCGCGTCTCCACTGCCGCGCGATCCGGCCTTCAACGCCAGTTGCAAATCGGTGTGCGACGCTTGCCAGGCCGGCCACAACCCGAACAAGACACTGCTAAGCGTCGCGAGGACAAAGGCAAAGCCGAGTACGCGAAAATCGAAGTAGATTTCGTGAAACCGGGAAACACCTTGCGGAGTCCAGGCCACGAGCGCGTCGCGCACCCAGATCGCGCTAAAGATTCCAAGCACTCCGCCGATTACCGCGACAAGAAAACTTTCGAGGAGAAGCTGACGAATAATCTGGCTGCGACTGGCCCCAACAGCCGCGCGGATGGCGAATTCTCTCGCGCGCGCCGCCCCGCGAGCGGCGAACAAGTTGGCCAGATTCGCGCAGGCGATCAGCAACACCATTCCCACGGCGCCAAGAAGCAGGACGAGATTTGTCCGATATTTGCCGACCAGATTTTCCAGGAGCGGCTTAACGACAACGCCAACGTTTTTGTTAGAGTCCGGGTAAGTTTTTTCCAGGCGCGCAGCAATGGTCTTCATCTCGTTGCGCGCTTGTTCGATCGGCACTCCGGGCTTCAATCGCCCCCAAACATATAACATTGGGTGAAAGGCTCGCTCCTCCCATGTGCCGGCGTTGATGCGTTTCATGATCGAAAACCACGCATCGGTGTCCTGCGGCGACGTCATTTGCGGTGGCATCACGCCGACTACAGTGAAACTCTGGTCGTGAAACTTGACCGCGCGACCCAGCACATCAGGATCGCGATTGAATACACGCTGCCAAAGGCGATCGCTGATGATAACAGCCTGAGGACCACCGGCTTTTTCCTCCTCCTCGGTAAAGGTGCGTCCCAGTTGCGGCGACAAGCCAATCACCTTGAAGAAATTGTCGCTCACGTAGGCTGATGAGACGCGCTCCGCTTCGCGTCCCGGAATGCCGCTGAGGTTACGCGATTCACGACGAGTGACCGCGAGATGTTCGAAAACCGTGTTGTCGCGTTTCCAGTCGAGATAATTCGGACACGAGACGGAGAATTCGTCGCCCCGAACATTATCGCGCTCGTTCAGAAACATAATGCGATCGGCATTCGGGAAAGGAAGTGGCCGTAAGAGGACCGCATTGATGACACTAAAGATCGCGGTGTTTGCACCGATGCCGAGCGCGAGCGTTAGCACTGCGATCGCAGTGAATGCCGGCTGCTTCACCAGCATGCGGGTGGCGTAACGAAGATCCTGCAGGAATGCGCCCATTTCGCCGAGGCTAATCGAAATAGAAACCGCGAGAGATTAGCTTGGCCGTGTTTCGATCACGGCAGCGGACGCGTTCGTCACCCGGTCGAGCGGGAACGCGACCGATTGATGCGCGAACTGCCAGATCGAAAACACCGCGCTGAGGATAAAAAGGGCGTAGACTAGTATCTCCAGCACGTTGCGCTTCTTTTCTTCGGAACGAACCAACAGAGCGTAAGTAGATTCAAAGTTTTGCATAAGGTTTGGTTTGGTTGACGCCAATTGCTTATGCAACGCCCGTGCCAAGATTTGGATTGTCAATCTAAGTCGCTGGCAACGAGCAGATTGGGATCTATTCGGATTAAAACAGCCACGTGCCAATGTTCCGGGGATGGGAAGCCACCGTTCCGTTTTTGGGACGGCAAACCCAGACCGGCTTGTCGTTCTAGTGGGTCGAACCAGGTCGTGATTTGCCGATGCTATGTTCGCGGCAGGGCGGCCAAGTCAAGACCAACTATTTCAGCGACGGCGCCAAAAAAGATGCAGGCAAGTCGCGGCAGCGGCTACCAGCCCAAGACTTTGGCGAACACCAACGGCGCTACAATGGTGGCGTCAGACTCGATTATGAATTTCGGTGTGTCGACGCTTAGTTTGCCCCACGTGATTTTCTCGTTGGGCACGGCCCCGGAATACGAGCCGAAGCTGGTGGTGGAATCACTGATCTGGCAAAAATAACCCCACTCGGGAACAGGCGTACGCACTACGTCCTGGTTTAGCATCGGCACAACGCAAATCGGAAAATCACCGGCAATTCCGCCGCCGATCTGAAAGAAGCCAATGGAAGACTCCGGCGATACGCGGCCGTACCATTCCGCGAGCTCAATCATGTATTCGATCCCGGAGCGCGCCGTATGCACGTCGGTGATCGCTCCCGTGATGCAGCGCGCGGCATAAATGTTTCCGAGGGTCGAGTCTTCCCAACCGGGAACGAATAGCGGAAGATCTTTCTGGGCGGCCGCCATCATCCAACTGTCCGCAGGATCGATTTCGTAGAATTTCTTGAGCCGGCATTCCCTCAAGATCTTAAAAAGAAATTCGTGCGGAAAAAAACGCTCCTTCTTCCGGGCGGCGACGACCCACTCGCCTATGACCACCTTCTCGATTCGCCGGATCGCTTCCTCTTCTGGAATGCACGTGTCGGTCACCCGATTCAAATGACGAGCCAGCAGCTCTTTCTCCTGCTGCGGGCTTAACTCCCGATAGTTTGGAATGCGTTCATACTTGCTGCGCGCGACGAGATTGAAGAGGTCTTCCTCCAGGTTCGCCCCGGTGCAGGTGATGGCGTGGACTTTATCCTGACGAATCATTTCCGCGAGCGAGATGCCCAATTCGCCCGTGCTCATCGCGCCGGCGAGCGTGATCATCATCTTTCCCCCGCGATCAAGATGCGCGACGTAGGCATCGGCCGCGTCCCTGAGGACTGCTGCATTGAAGTGCCGATAATGGCGGTCAATGAACTCGCTGATGCTGCCGGTCTTCACGCGATCAACTTTTGCGATTTGTTTGTTCATTGTCGATTTACAAAGATTTATAGTGTGGCACGGCAATTGAGCACGCATTTTTTTTGGCGCGCCCAAAAAGTTCTAAGGCAGCGACGCAATGATCCGTGTGACCACAGCTTCGGGCGCTATTCCGAGGAGGAGAACGAGCAGGGCAAGCGCGCTCAATGAGATTCGCGACAGCAAATCGACCTTGACAGGTGATGTCTGGGTCGCTGCTTCATCGACGAAAATCACTTTCAGCACGATGAGATAATAGTAGAGCGAAATCAGGCTGCCAAAGAGCGCCAGCGCGACGAGCCAGAGGAGGCCGTGATTTCCGCCGGCGCCCAAAGTTACTCCGAACAAATAGAATTTTCCGAAAAATCCGGCCAATGGTGGGATGCCGGCCAGCGATAATATGAAGATCGACATGCACCCAGCGAGCAGCGGGGAACGCGATGCCAGCCCGGCAAAATTCCGAAAATCGTCGCCGCCAGTTTGGCGTCGCACCAGCGCGACGACACCAAACGCGCCGACGAGCGTGACAGCGTAAATGGTCGTGTAGAAGAGCGTCGCGGAGAATCCCTCCCGCCCGCCGGCGACAAGTCCAAGTAATGTGTAACCAGCATGCGCGACAGCGGAATAGGCGAGCAGCCGGCGCACGTTAGTCTGCGCGAGCGCGACAAGATTGCCAACCAGGATGGATGATGCGGCCAGCGCAGCGAGAACAGGCGACCACCCGGCGACCATCGCATGCCAGTCTGCGCTGCCATGCACGGGTGCGAAGCCGACCAGGACAATTTTTCCAAGCACGACAAACGAGGCGACCTTCGAGCCGGAAGCGATAAATGCCGCGCTCGGAACCGGTGCCCCCTGGTAGGCATCCGGCGCCCACAGGTGGAATGGCGCAGCGGCGATTTTGAAGGCGAAACCGATGAGGGTCATCACGATACCCACAGCGAGCAGTGGTTGAACGGGTCCGGAGCTTAGTTTCTGTCCAATGGCAGAAAGGCCGGTCGTTCCCGACATCCCGTAAATGAAGCTAATCCCAAAAAGAGTGAACGCGCTTGCCGTGCTGCCAAACAGGAAATATTTCAGACCGGCTTCGGCTGAGCGGACGTCAGTTTTGTCGAACGCCGTCATCACGTAAAGGGATAAACCGAGCAACTCGAGGCCGATGAAAATCATGAGCAGTTCCTCGCTGCCGACGAGCAGCATCAGTCCGATCGTAGCAAGCAGGAGCATCGCGAGATACTCGCCGGGATTGCGCGAGGCGCGGTCGCTGTGCGCCAGGAACACAGTGAAAAGGGCGAGCCCGAGACAAATAATCTTGAACAACGACGTTAACGGCGTGATCGCGAGCATCCCACCAAACAAAGTTGCCTTCGGCGGCAACATGAGTACCGCGCCGATTGCGATAGCGAGTCCCAACGCGGCGATGGCCGAGCAAGATGCTGATGCGCGTTCGGTTGTTAGGCCGATGGCAAGGACGACCAGCGCCGTCACGACAACGATCCCTTCGGGTGATGCAAGTTTGAGCAACTCCAAATAACTCATTTCAAGAACCTCATCGCTTCAACGGCCGGCATAATGCGATCCAGTAAAAGTTTGGGATATAGTCCTACAGCGAGCGTCGCGAACATGAGCAGGCAGGCTCCCAATTTTTCCGGCGCAGTGATCGGCGGCGTGCTGTTCGATTGCTCGTTCCAATCCGAATCAACCTGCACGCGGCATTCTTGCAGGCGGACGCTCGCGATCGTGTCACCAAAGAAAGATTTCTTCAGCGCGCGGAGGGTGAACGCCGCAACGAGCACCATGCCCGCGCCGGTGATCCAAACCGCGATGGGAAAAGCTTTCCACGCGCCGATCAGGATCGTGATTTCAGCGGCGAACCCACTGAACCCGGGAATCCCCATCGACGCCGCAGACGCGATGACAAAAGTGAACGCAGCAAACGGCAGCGCACGGCCAAGGTTCATTCCGGAGAGCGCATCCAGCTGGCGCGTGTGGGTACGGCGATAAAGCATCCGTCCGGCGACCGCAAAGAGCAGGGCCGCGATGACACCGTGCGAAAACATTTGCAGCACTGCCCCCGAGACACCGAGCGCATTGGCGGTCGCCAGTCCGAGCAGCACGAAACCCATGTGGCTGACGCTCGAATAGCCAATGACAAACTTGAGATCGCTTTGGCGAAGTGCCACCGCCGCAGCGTAAAGAATTCCGATCACCGCGAGAACAGCAATCCAATTACTCCACGTGTGGAAACCTTGTGGAAAAAGATTCATCGCGACCCGCAGTCCGCCGTAAGCGCCGAGTTTCATTACGATGCCTGCGAGCAACATTGAACCTGCGGTCGGCGCGGCGACGTGACCGGTCGGCGCCCAGGTGTGTAATGGCCAGACGCCTGCAAGCACGGCGAACCCGAGAAACAAGACAGGAAATGCCCACAATTGCAGTTGCGGCGGGAACTGGAATTGTGCGAGCTGGTTCAGATCCAGCGAGCCCGCTGTTACATAGGCGGCAAGAATACCGATGAAGACGAGCGCACCTCCGAAGAAGGAATAGAGCGTCAGTTTCATCGCGCCGTATTCCTTGTTGGTCGATCCGAAAATCGCGATGAGGAAATACTTGGGCACAATTACCAGCTCGTAGAAGACAAAGAGCAAAAACAGATCGGCACTGAGGAAAACGCCGTAGGAGCCGGCCACCACGAGTAACAGCCAGAAAAAAAATTCGTTCTGCCGATGTTCGATGTCCCACGAAAAAAGCACGGTGCTGACTGCGACGATCCCGGTGACAAGAACCATCGTCAGGCTGATGCCATCAACGGCAAGATGATAGTTCATCCCGAGCATCGGCACCCAGGGGACGCGCACGATTGTATTGAACCGCGCCAGATAGCCGACTGGTGTTTGGAATAACGCGAAGAGACTGATTGCGAATCCCGCGACAGTAGTTAAGAACGCGAGCCAGCGTGAAAACGCGCGGGGCGATAACAGCACACCGAGCGCCCCGGCAAAGGTGATGTAAATCGTCCACGCGATCATACTGTTGCGGGCCGGAGAGAGCGGTAGAAGCCAGCAACCGCCAGGAGCGACACCGGGAAAGAAAGGATGAGCCCGATGCCGAGGAGAGCCATCCCGCCGATGTTGAGGAGAAACGCAATGAGAAACAGAGCGCCCAGCGGGGCCCAATTGCCACGTGCCAGCCTCGCAGCCTTTCGCAGGGCCGCCAAAGCGGACGCGGATGTGTCCGTAATGATCTGTGCAAACAAGCAATAGCGGATCGCCAGGTAAATTCCGGGCATAATGAAGAGAACGAGACCGCCACTCACGGCCAGACAGTAAATGCCGAGTGCAAGCAGATATGGCGGGCCGCGCTGAAGCGATGCAAACAAATCCCCGATCCGCGGAATTTTATCGTCAACACATTTCAGCGCCATCACATGCAGTCCGACCAGCATGCCCGAAAACAAAAACAGCCAAGCAAGATGAAGCACCAGCCAGACGGCAAACCCCAGTTGATGCAGGGATACGACTGCAATCTCGAGAATGACCCAGGAGAGAAACAGAAGAAGCATCGAGGCAACGGAAACGCAGGCGCGCGATTTGAACAGACGCCAGCCCGTCTGGAAACACGATGTCACTCGATCAGGCATGCCGAATCGACACTTTCCGTGTCCGGTAGCGGGCTGTCCTTTCGCGGACGTGGAATCCGATTTCGCGACGAGGTTTTTCTGGCGGCGCCATCAACTGCCGGATTGCTTCGATGATTGCACTGATGCCTTCATCGTGTTTTTCGACGCGTCTTTCGAGATCAGCGAATTTTTGCGCAAGCTCGCGATTTGCCTCGAGCGTCTGACTCAACCTCACAAACGCCCGCATGATCGCGATATTCACTTTCACAGCGCGCTCGCTGTTTAGAACACTAGAAAGCATGGCGATGCGCTGCTCGGTAAAGGCGCGCACCTGCTTGGAAAATTTCAGTCCCGGAGAGGATGTCACAATTTGTGATATCCTTCCGATCTCCTCGCGGGATAGCTGAAATACAAAATCATCAGGAAACCGATTCATATTACGTTTGACCGCCTGATTAAGAACCCGTGTTTCCACGCTGTACAAAACCGCGAGATCGCGATCCAAGATGACCTTCTCTCCTCGCAAATGAAGGATGCTTTGCGCAATTCGCGCGATCGGAATGATTTCCTTTCTCATCCGCAGCGGGTCTCAGGCAAACAGGCGCGCCATTTGAATGACGGTGCTGTTGAAGATGTTGAACACGAACTGTGGCGCGATGCCGATGGCGAACATGAGCAATGTGACGGGAACGACAACGAACCTTTCGCTTCGCAGAAGATCGGGGAATGCGCTGCAACTCTCGGTCAGGGGACCGCTGAACACGGACTGCATCGCCCGCATAAATGCAATTGCCGTGACGAGCAGACCGATTACTGCGATAGCGGTGAACGAAGCCGCAATCGCGAACGAGCCTTTGAAAATCAGAAATTCGCCAACGAATCCGTTCAGTCCGGGCAGGCCCAACGAGGAAAACATGGCCACGCTCATCCAGCCGCACAGCAAAGGCGTTCGTTGCATCAACCCGCCGAAATCATTAATGCCCCGCAGGCCGCGGCGCTGCTCAAGCAGACCGACGTAATAAAACAACGCCGCCGCGGTGATACCGTGATTGAAGATTTGCATGAAGACACCGCTCAAGGCCGCGTGCATGTCGATCGTAGTAGCGACAACGGGTGAGCCAGCTATGGCGAAGAGACCGAGCATGCAGTAGCCGAGATGGTTGATCGACAGATAGGCAACCATCCGTTTCAAATCTGATTGCGCCCACGCTGCGAGTGACGCAAAGACAATCGAGCAAACTGCCAGTCCAAGCAGCCAGGGGCCGAGGATTTTGATTTCGTTCGGGAAAAGCGGAAGCAGCAGGCGGATGAAGCCGTAAACACCCATTTTCGAGAGCACGCCTGTCAGGACCATCGACACGCCGGTTGGCGCTGTTTCGTACGCATCGGGCAGCCAGGTATGAAATGGAAAGACCGGCACCTTCACCGCGAGGCCGAGAAAAATTCCGGCAAAGGCAAGCCAAGCCAGTTTGCCGGTGAGCAACCCGCTTTTGCCGAGCTCGGCGAGTGCCGCAAAATCGAACGTGCCCTTCGCGAAGTAAATGCCGAGAAACGAAAGCAGCATCGCTACGCTGCCGAGGAATGTGTAGAGGAAGAATTTTGTCGCCGCCCGGTCCCTGCTTTGGCCGCCCCAGATCTTGATGAGCAGAAACGCAGGGACAAGGCTCATTTCGTAAAACAAGAACCAGAGAACGAAATTTTGCGCGGTGAACGTGCCGTAGAGCGCCGATTGCATGACTAGCATGAGAGCGGTGGCCCCGCGTTCAATGCGTTGCGCGAGAAACGCGAACGGAATTACGAGCGATGTGAGCAATACGAGCAGGAGACTCAAGCCATCGATACCAACGAGATATTCAGCGCCGATCGCGGGGACCCACGCGTGACGTTCGGCCATCTGGAGGCCAGCAGCGCCAGGATCGAAGTTCCGCCACAACATTAAAGCAAGGATCGCGGTGACGGAATTGGATACGAGAGCGACTCCGCGCGAATAGTTTTTCGGCGCCACACTCACGAAAAGAGCAGCGACGAGTGGCACGAGAAATAGCGCTGTGATTAAACCAGCCATGCGTAAAGGAGCAGCAGCGCGAGCATGCCGAGGGCGACGACCCCGAGATAACTTTGAATTTGCCCCGAATGCCAACCTGACATCACCCGCCCCAGGCCGCGCGCGCCAGTCGTAGTTTCATCGACTCCGGCATTGATGCCACGTTCATCGACATTAGTTGTGAAGATTCCGAAAAGCTGACCGAGACCCCCGAAAGCGCGCACAAGACCGTCCCAGAAATAGCGATCCATCCAATCGGACAGACGCGCGCTCATCCAACCGAATGCGATGACGGTGCGACGATAAAGTTCGTCGATCCACATTTTGTTTTCGAGAAAGCGAAACAAAACTGGTTGCGCGTACTCGAGCGGATCGAGCTCGGCCGGGCGATTTCGATCCTGCACACCGACGTGGCGATACACCAGAACGCCAAGTCCGATGCCGATCACCACGAGCACGAGCGACACGAAAAGCATCGGCTGGATCAACCGCGTGAAATCAAAATGAGCCGATTCGCCAGTGAGGTAACCATGCAGCCACGGCCATGCGGGCGTGAGTACGACGCTCAAGAAAATTGCGCCAAGCGCGAGCACGATGAGCGGCGTAGTCATCACACGCGGGCTTTCGTGAGCATGGGCGGAAGCAGCGCGGGGCTTTCCGAAAAAGATATAGATGACCTGACGCGTCATGTAGAACGCGGTGAGGATGACGCCGGTCAACATCAAGTAATAGGGCAGGTACGACGCGGGCCAATGCGCCGTGGCATGGAGAATCTCCTCTTTCGTCCAGCCTCCCGAAAAAAAGAGCGGCACGCCGCTCAGCGCCATCATACCAACAGCGTACGTGAGAAAACTGACCGGCATCAGCCGACGCAGACCGCCCATTTTGCGAATGTCCTGTTCGTGATGACAACCGTGAATCACCGAACCGGCACCCAGAAAGAGGAGCGCTTTGAAAAAGCCGTGTGCGAGCAAATGCATGATCCCAGCCGCAACACCGCCCACGCCAAGCGAGACCATCATCAGGCCAAGCTGGGAGACAGTTGAGTAAGCGAGAATGCGTTTGATATCTGCCTGAGCAATCGCGATGAGCGCAGACATCAAGGCGGTGGTCACGCCAATCCAAACAACGACTGTCAGCGAGGGTGTCACGCCATTGATTGCGCCTAGTGAGAAGAGCGGATAGACGCGGGCGACCAGAAACACGCCCGCTGCAACCATCGTGGCGGCGTGGATCAACGCACTGACTGGCGTTGGACCTTCCATCGCATCCGGCAACCAGACGTGCAGCGGGAATTGCCCGGATTTTCCGACCGCGCCGCAGAAAATCAGCAAAGCGATAAACGTTGCGCTCGCGCCGAGCATCGCGAGTCCGGCGCTCTCCAGGCACCCGTTGCCGTCATCGTAAAAGAGCAGTGTGCCGCTGCTGTGATAAAGCCAGAGCATGCCAAGAAAGAATCCCATGTCGCCGATGCGCGTGGTGATGAACGCTTTCTTTGCCGCAGCCGCGGCGCTCGGTCGCTCGATCCAGAAGCCAATCAGCAAATACGACGCCAGCCCGACCAGTTCCCAAAAAACGAAGAGCAAAAGCAAACTGTTGGCGATAACAACGCCCAGCATTGCACCGGAGAAAAACGAGAGATAGGCGAAGAAGCGGGTGAACTTTTTGTCGTCGGCCATGTAGCCGATGCTGAAGACGAAGATGCAGAGCCCGACGAAAGTGATCATCACGAGCATTGCGGCGGCAAGCGGATCGAGTACCCAACCGATACGAAGCGGTGTCTCGCCGAAAGTGAACCAGGTGAAATTCTGAATCGCGCGCCAGCCGGGCGTTTGCAGCGTCGCCAAAAAGGCGACGATCGACAATCCCAGCGCAAGAACTTGACCAATGACCGCAAGTCCGGCCGCGCTTTTACGGCGCGAGTTCCCCAAACTCAATATCGCCAGCGAAATCGCGATCGATATCGCTGGAATCAGCCAGAGGTTGGCGACGATCCAGCTCATGGTACAATTGCCAGCAGGAGTTCAGAATTCATCCTTTTAGCTGGTCGAATTGATCGACGTTGGTCGTTCGATAGTGGCGATAAACAGCGATGACCAGAGCGAGACCAACAGCTGCTTCCGCGGCGGCGATGGCGATCGAAAAGATTGCGACCATTACCCCGGTGGGTTGATGTGGTTCCGGCCTGAACCGCCAAAACGCGATGAAATTCAGGTTCGCAGCTGCAAGCATCATCTCGATGCCGATCAAAATGAAAATCGCATGACGTCGGCTGAGCGCAGCGAGCAAGCCAATACAGAACAACGCCGCGGCTACGGCGAGGACGATTTGGAGTGTGATTGTCATTGGTCAGCCGTTACAAGAGTTAAGGGTTACATAGTTAAAAAGGGATTAGCAGCTGCGCCGATTCAACGTTGTAACCTTTGTGACAATTTTAACTCTCTTCATCGCTTGTCCTCCATCACAAGAATGAGCGCGCCGATCAGAGCGGCGGTTAGGAGCAACCCGAGGCAGAGCAACGGCCAGACGTAACCGGTCATCAACACTTCACCGATATGCTTAATAGTTAGCGCCGGCATTTCCGGCGCCGAGACCGAGAGCGATTGCGTTTTAACAATCGCCCAGATCAATCCGCCGAATACAGCGATAGCGATAGCCACGCCGCTCCAGTTGAAGCCACGATCTTTTTCGACATCGCGCCGCGTCAATAAAATCGTGAAGACGATCAGGACTGCGACCGCGCCGATGTACACAAAGATCTGCACCAGACCGACGAACTCCCCGCCGAGCAGAAAGAAGAACGCGGCGAGACCGACGGATGCGACGGCGAAACTAAGCGCCGCGTGCAGCAGCTTTCGCAACGTTGCAGCGGCGAGCGCGGCGGCGAGCGTGAGAATGGCAATGAAAACAAATGCGGGGCTGTTCATTCGGCGAAACGGTAAGTGCGCGGCGCGAATCTCCTGCGCGTGTCGAGGAAGATGGACAGGGCGGTGTAGACAATTGCAATCACTACAAACGACCAAAGCCATCCGCGTAAGCCGCGCCCGGCATAATGCCAGACGGCGGCCGCGACGATGCAGGTGAACGCCATCGGCAACATAAATTTCCAGGCGAAGTTCATGATTTGATCGACACGCGTCCGCGGCAACGTGCCGCGAAGCCAGATGTAAACGAAGAGCAGCGCGCCAAGTTTCGCGAAGAACCAGATGTAGGAGGGAATAAATTCCAGCGCGCGGACAGGCGCGTGCCAGCCGCCGAGAAACAACGTGGCACCCAGCCCGGTGATGGCGAACATCCCAATGTATTCCGCCATAAAGAAGGTCGCGTATTTGAAACCGGAATACTCCGTCATGTGTCCGGCGACAATTTCTGATTCGCCTTCGGGCACATCGAATGGAGTGCGGTTGGATTCCACCAGCCCGGACACAAAAAATAAAATGAACGCAGCCGCACCCCACGGCGTGAAAACAAACCAGCGCGGCACGACGCCAAAGACATAGCCACTTTGCGCCGCAACCATCGTGTCCGGGTTGAGCGAGCCGACGATCATCACCACCGGCAGCACCGTGATAATGAGCGGCAGCTCGTAACTGATCATTTGGGCGATCGCACGCATCGCGCCCAACATCGAAAACTTATTGTTACTACCCCACCCCGCCATAAAGACGGCAAGCTCCGTCGTCGATCCAACGGCAAAGAAAAAGAGGATGCCGCCATCAATCGTAAACGGCGTCATTCCGCGACCGTAGGGAATGATGCCGAGGGTGAGAATCGCGGTCGCAGCAATCAGGACCGGGGCAAGAAAATGCACTATCTTGTCGGCTCGCACCGGCACGATGTCTTCTTTGATCAGCATCTTGATACCGTCGGCGACAGGTTGAAGGAGGCCGAAGGGCCCGACCCGGTTCGGGCCGTAGCGATTCTGTATCCGCCCGAGAATCTTCCGCTCCAGCACCGACATGAGCGCAAAGAGCGTGAGAAACACGGCGAGCAGCGTGAAAATGTTAATCAGGCTCGATGCGATTTGGACAAGCCAGTCGGGGCCATTGGCAACGGGCAAGAGGAGCCATTGCTTTAGCCGGACGAAAATCTGATCGATGGACTCGCTCACTTCGATGAAGAAAAGCGACGCTGGATTACTTAATCAAGGCAGAATCGTTTGGACCCAGATTAAAAGAGAGAAGCGAGAGATTGACAAAACGCACTTCAGCGGAGGGGAACCAGCCTCCAATCAATTTTTCGGTCCGCAATTTGCAGCCAGGCTACGCTCGGCGGGGAGCCGCGGTTGGGCCGGGTCACGCAACCGGGATTCAAAAATAGAACGCTTCCACGTCGTTCATTTCGCGGCACGTGCGTATGTCCGTGCAAAACAACGTCGACATCTTTCGGCGGCTGATTGGGCGGAACGTGTTGGAGGCGGAATTTCAATCCACCACGCACAAGATCGACGACCAGTGGCCATTCGAAATTGCTGTCGCAATTTCCGCGAACGTGAGTGACTCGGGGTCCAATCGCGCGTAGCTCATCGAGAATGCTTTCCGCACCAACATCTCCAAGATGCCAGATTTCGTCTGCACCTTTAGCCAGTTCCTTCACGTTTTCCGGCAAGCGATTGTGCGTGTCCGCCAGAACGAAAATGTGCAGGATATCTTTCGGTCGTTCCTCGCTTTTCATGCTCGAGTAACTCTGCCCTTAACCTGTCACATGCGCCCGTGTCCAGGGCACGTTGATTTGTGCTGTAGCGGATGCTACGTAGCCCCTCGCCCGCCGTCATGAGCCAGAATTATAAAGAGACGCTTAATCTGCCGCGCACAGAGTTTCCGATGAAAGCGAACCTCGCCGCACGCGAGCCGGAGATGCTCAAGATGTGGGACGAAACGCGCCTTTATCAGCAAATCCAAAAAGCGAGACAGGATCGAGAGCTATTTGTGCTCCATGATGGTCCGCCGTTCGCGAACGGCGACGTCCACATGGGCACCGCGCTGAACAAGATCCTCAAGGATTTTGTAGTGAAATCGCAAACCATGCTGGGCAAACGCGCGCCTTACGTCCCTGGATGGGACTGCCACGGTCTGCCGATCGAATACAAAGTGGTGAAGGAGTCCCGCGGCCTTTCTCCGCTCGAAGTCCGCAAAAAATCGGAAGCGTTCGCACGCAAGTACGTGGATATCCAGCGCGAGCAATTCAAGCGGCTCGGCGTCTTTGGCGATTGGGAAAATCCATATCTGACCATGGATCCCAAATACGAAGCGGAAATCCTCCGCGCCTTCGCGGTTTTCGTAGAGCAAGGTCTCGTTTACCAAGCGAAGAAGCCGGTCTTTTGGAGCACCGGCGCTCAGACGGCGCTGGCCGAAGCCGAAGTGGAATACCAGGAGCGCGACGACACCGCCGTTTACGTGAAATTTCCCGTCGCGAGTGGCGATTGGAATGGCAAGGCGAGTGTCGCTATCTGGACTACAACACCGTGGACGTTGCCGGCGAACCTGGCTATCGCTGTCGATCCCGACGAAAAGTACGTCGTCCAAAAATTCTCGCGCAACGGTGCGTCGGAGATTCTGCTTCTCGCCGAGAAATTAGTTCCGCAATTTTCCGCAAACACAAACTTCCAGGCCGCGGGTGAACCGCTTGCGTCATTTCCCGGGGCCAAGATCGAGAACATCAAAGCGCGCCATCCGTTTCTCGATCGTGAGGCTATCGTGCTGACTGCCGATTTTGTGACGATGGATAGCGGCACAGGCGCGGTGCACATCGCGCCGGGGCATGGTCAAGACGATTACAATCTCGGCCGGGCGCAAGGTCTGCCGATTCTATCGCCCGTAGACGATCACGGCCGACTCACTGACGAAGCGGGTCTGCCGCATCTTACCCGCAAGTACGTGTTCGATGCGAATCCCGATATTGTGAATTTGCTGCGCGAGCGGGGAATGTTGCTAGGCGTGCAGAATTTTCATCATTCCTATCCATATTGCTGGCGATCGAAGACGCCGATCATTTTCCGCAACGTCGAGCAGTTTTTCATCCGAATTGATGAGCTTCGCGGCAAAGCGTTGGAAGCGATTCACGAGGAGGTAATATGGATTCCAGCGTGGGGCGAGAACCGCATCGCCGGGACCGTCGAATCCCGCCCTGATTGGGTGATTTCTCGCCAACGAAGCTGGGGTGTGCCGCTCCCGGTTTTTTATTCCAAAGATGGGGGAGCGATTCTCGATGCAAAAATCATCCGAAAGCTCGCTGATCTAGTCGCCGATCGGGGTGCAAACATTTGGTTTGAATTGAACGATGTCGATCTCGCCACCACGCTCGGCTTGCCCGAGGGCACAACGCATCGCAACGATACGATCGACGTTTGGATCGATAGCGGCGTTTCACACAAAGCGGTTTGCGCGCTGCATCCTGAGTTGCGCGATCCGGCTGACATGTATCTCGAAGCGACCGATCAGCACCGCGGCTGGTTCCAATCGTCGCTCATGACTAGCGTCGCTCTCAATAATCGCGCCCCCTACAAGATCTGCGTGACGCACGGCTTCGTTGTCGATCTTGATGGAAAGAAAATTTCCAAATCCGGGACCTACGACAAACCAATGGCGGCCGACCATTTCGTCGGCCGTCATGGCGCGGATCTCGTTCGACTCTGGGCCAGCAGCATCGATTACACGGATGATGTGCCCTTTTCCGAGGAAATGTTCACGCGCCTCGGCGACACATATCGGCGAGTCAGAAACACACTCCGAATTTTGCTCGGAAATCTCTACGACTTCGAAGCAGGAATTCAGGAAGGGAGGAAAGAGGGTCTTACGCTGATCGATCGCTGGATCTTGGAGCGACTCGAGTACGTAATCGCAGCTTGTCGAGCTGCTTATGAAGCCTACGAGTTCCACAAAGTTTATCACACACTCAATCAATTTTGCGCGGTCGATTTGAGCAGCCTCTACATCGACATCACCAAAGATCGGATGTATTGCGACGGACCGAACTCATCACGCCGTCGCGCGACACAAGCGGCGATGCACAAAGTTTTCGATGCACTCTGCCGATTGCTCGCACCACTTCTCGCTTTCACTGCCGAAGAAGCGTGGCGGTATTCAGAAACGGGCGGTTCGGTTCATCTGCAAGAGTTTCCGGAACCGCAAGCTCGGCATGATGAGGCGAGCGCTCAAATTGCGGAGCTTTTGAGATTGCGCGGCGTAATCGGGCAGGCGATTGAGAACGCGCGTCAGGAGAAATTGATCGGGAATACTCTGGAGGCTGCGGTGGTTTTGCATTCGGACTCCAATGTCACCGAAAAAATCGATAAGGAAGAACTGGAAGAATTTTTTATTCTGAGTGATCTGGCGATCCACCAGGCAAAAGAAGCGCGCGCTTCGGTCAAGAAAACATCGTACAAAAAATGTGCGCGTTGCTGGCGTCATCGGCCAACTGTTGGCGCGAGTACGACGCATCCGAACTTGTGTGATCGGTGTGAGAGTGTGGTTACAGCCTTGGAAAAGACGGCTCGATGATGCCTTTTTGTTATTCCGCGCGTTGTCGAGGAGGCGAAACGAAGTCGAGGAGCTCTCTCACCGCCAAAACTAATAATTAGAGATGTCTCGACTCCGCTCGACATGACAAAAACGGCGGGAAAATATGAAATTCGTCTTCTTTATTTCGCTGCCGCTCTACGCGCTCGATCAATGGACTAAACAGTTGGTCCTGCGATGGATTAGCCCGGAGGGGCCGGGGCGCATCGTGATTCCGGATTTTTTCAACTTGGTCAACGTCACGAACACGGGCGCAGCGTTTGGTTCATTCAAGAACAACAACACTTTCTTTATCGTGATTTCATCTATCGCGCTGCTGGTTGTGTTGACTCTTCTAGTGCGACGGCATCTACCCGATAGGTGGCGCGACGTATCGCTTGCGCTCTTGCTTGCTGGCATTCTGGGCAATCTAACCGATCGCCTACTTTATGGGCACGTGATCGATTTTCTGCTTTTCAACTTGCACATCCGTTACGCAGATCCCTGGCCTGCCTTTAATGTCGCTGATTCGTGCATCTCGATTGCGGTGGTGCTGTTTATTATTCATTCGTTTTGGAAGCAGAAGAGTCCTGCGTAGGGACGCTGCGCTGCCCCGAAGGCTTTCGGGAGTCGGCGCAGCGCGCCGACCCTGCCAAGCGCGTTGCGCTTCGCACAGCGATGCGGCTACAATGATCCTATGAAATCCTCGCCCATGGAAAAGGTCGCGCGCGAAGTTGCCGCGCGTTTGCGCGAGAGTGGGCACATTGCGTACTTCGCGGGTGGTTGCGTGCGCGACATGGTGCGCCGTTTAACGCCGAAGGATTTCGACATCGCCACCGACGCAACGCCCGAGACTGTGCAGAAACTTTTTCCGCGCACCTACGCGGTGGGTGCGCATTTTGGCGTCATCATCGTGCTGGAAAACGGTTTCCAATTTGAGGTCGCGACCTTTCGCTCGGACGAGGCTTACATCGATGGAAGGCATCCGAGCGCGGTGCATTTTTCCTCCCCTGACGAAGACGCAAAACGGCGCGATTTCACGATCAACGGAATGTTTTACGATTCGGTCGCGGATAGCGTAATCGATTTCGTCGGCGGCCGCGCCGATATCGATGCAAGATTGGTGCGCGCAATTGGGGATCCGGCGCAACGATTCGCCGAGGACCGGTTGCGAATGTTGCGGGCGGTGCGTTTCGCCACCGTGCTTGATTACACGATCGACAAGCAAACCTGGGACGCGCTCGTCGCCAACGCGACCTCAATCAATAAGATCAGCGCGGAACGAATCCGTGATGAGCTGGTGCGCATCTTTACATCTCCGAACCGAGTGCGTGGATGGGATTTGCTCGATTCGAGCGGGTTGATGCGCGCGATCTTGCCCGAGCTCGATCGGATGAAAGGCGTTTTGCAGCCAAAACAATTTCACCCTGAGGGTGACGTCTTCCAGCACACGCGCTTGATGTTGCAATTCCTTCCCGAAAAAGTTTCTGTGCCGCTCGTTTTCGCCGTGTTGCTTCATGATGTCGCCAAACCGCGCACGGCAACCGTGGATGAAACGGGGCGAATTCGCTTTAGCGGGCATGACCGCTTAGGTGCGGAAATGACTGAACAAATCATGCAGCGCCTGCGATTTTCCGGCGCTGAGACCGAAGCCACAGTCGAAATGGTGCGCCAGCATATGGTTTTCAAAGACGTGCCCAAAATGCGGCAGGCGAAATTAAAGCGGTTCATGGCGCGAACCACTTTCGATGAAGAGCTTGAGCTGCATCGGGTCGATTGCGAGGGAAGCCATCGCATGCTCGACAATTACGAATTTCTTCTCCGCAAACGCGAGGAATTCGCCAACGAGCCGATTATTCCTCCGCCGCTGGTGCGCGGAGACGATCTGATCGCGCTCGGTTTAAAACCCGGCCCGAAGTTTGGCGAGATTCTCGAGGCGATCGAGACGCAACAGCTCGAGGGAAACCTGCGCACGCCGGAGGAAGCGCTGGAGTGGGTGAAACGTGAGTATTCGTTGGGCGAGCGACGCTAAAGCGTCTTTTAACACGAAATATCGCGCCAAGTGCGAGCTCGCCCCCTCCCTTTGCGTCGCGTGCCGGAGGCGCATCACTTGCCTTCGCCACTGGCGCGGATCGCTTTGAATGCGCCGCTCTTCGAAGGTCTGTCTCCGACGAGACGTGAGAATTCCACCTCGCCCGTGATCAGATCCGCTGTTTCAAATTTTCCTTTGAACACCAGTGTCCCCGCGTCCCGCCCGACGTTGCCGAGCATAAATTCCACCGGGCCCGAGAAAGTGACCGAGTTTCCTTCGACCGGGCTCCACTTTGCCTCCGATGGCTTGGCGGGTCCCCAGACGTTCAACCTTGGGTCCAGCAACAGAAAAGTGCCTTTTCCGGCGCCTTGAGCGTCAAAGCGCAGGGCGCGGTGCTCGTCATTGCCGAAGGTGATCTCTACGTTCCATCTGCCGATCACATTTGGAGACTCCGCCTGGACCAAAGCAACGCAGCACGTTTGGAAGATCAACATCAGAATTATACGATAAGAAATAACCACGTCTAAATGTTGCACGGCTGTGGGCAAGATGAAGACGTTTTTTGAACTTTGAGATCCCTTCTTCGGTTTTAACTTTTCGCCGTCAGTTTCGAACAAAATGATTTCGCGCAGACAAACTCGTCTTTTTCCAGCCGTGCTGCTCTGTGCCAGCGCAGTTTTTGTCGCCACCCTCTCGCTTTATAGTTGGACGCTCGCTCCAACGGTCACTTTGGTTGACAGCGGAGAGTTGATCGTAGTGGCTCATGGCCTCGGAGTCGCACATCCACCCGGCTTTCCGTTGTGGACCATTCTTGCCCATCTCGCCTCGCTCCTGCCGGTCGGAAACGTGGCCGGGCGGATCAATTTTGCTTCCGCCCTATTTGCCGCGCTTGCATCCGCAACACTCACGCTTGTCGTCGCAGAATTAATGATTGCGGCTTCGTATCTCACCGCGCCAAAGCGAAGCAAAAAGGGCGTCCGCCGGACAAAAACAACTGGACCCGCCGACGCCCAGGAAGGAAAGGACAATAATTCAGCCGTGAGCCGGCTCCTGGTGCTTGCGCCTGCGATCGGCGCGGGCTTGCTAATGGGATTATCTCGGACGCTTTGGTCTTATGCGACGATCGCCGAGGTTTATACTCTCAACACGCTGCTCATCTGCGTTATCTTCTTTCTGATGCTTCGATGGCGGCGGGGCATCATTGAAGACAGAAGGCGTATTGGCGTGCCAGTCGAGGGTGGCCGTAGCGCCGGCGCGGACACGGCGCACGACGCTTTTCTTTATACCGCTGCGCTCGTATTCGGCCTGGCGCTGGGGGTCCATCATGTCAGCGTCGCGCTTATACTTCCAGCTCTGGCGGTCATCGTTTACAGAACGGAGGGACTGAGATTCTTCAGGAGCAAACGACTCATCTACGCCGCATTGATCTCGATTGGCGCTTTGGTGGCCATCTACGCCTACCTGCCGCTCGCAGCGGCGCACGCGCCGGTCATTAACTGGGGCACCCCGCGCTCGCTGCGAGAAATCTGGTGGCATGTTACCGGCCGGCAGTATCAGGTGTTCTTCGCCTTTACGCAGAAAATAATAGGAGAGCAGTCTCTGGAATTCTTTAGGCTGCTCTTGCGCCAGTCCGGTTTGACTTGGTTACCATTACCGCTGCTGTTCGCTTTGGCCGGATTCGCGAGCGTCTTCAAGCGGGACCGCACAACTTTTTGGTTTCTCTTGGTCGTAGTCGTTGCCGATTTGGCCTACGGGTTCAGCTACGAAATTGCCGAGGACAAAGATGCATACTATCTGCCTACATTTCTTGCGATCGCGGTCGCCGCGGGATTCGGCATCCGTTGGTTGATTCAGTTGACTGTTTCCAAGCCGATACTGGTTCGGAGAGCTTACCTCATCGCGGCAATTGCCGTTCTGCTGCCCGTCACGATCGAAGTCGCCGGCAACTGGCCCTTCAACAATCGGAGGCACTACTTCATCGCGAATGATTATGTCGAAAATCTCCTCAGCGCGATCGGGCCTGACGGCCTTTTGCTAACGTCCGACTGGCAGGTCGCATCGCCGACGTTCTACGCCCAGGAGATAGAACAACGCCGGCGCGACGTGAAAGTTGTGGACATCAACCTGCTGCGACGCTCCTGGTATTTTGACTATCTCAAACACGCTTATCCTGGTTTGATCGAGCGGTCGCGCGATAAAGTTGAAACCTTCGTTGCGAATCTAAAAGAGTGGGAGCGTGATCCTCAATCTTTCGCTACCAACGAGGCGCTTACTCGAAGGATCACCGCTGCATTTGAGGAGATGATCCAGTCGATGGTGACGAACGAGAATCGGGTCGGGTCGGTTTACATCACGCGAGATGTGCTATTGACCGATGCAGCTGGTCGGCAACTCTCCAGCTGGATCACTCAAAACTATCAGCTTGTTCCGCGAGGACTCGTTTTCAACCTCGAACGTGACCAGAGCTTTCACGACTCGCCGGACGTGCGCCTGCAGACCCGTGGTCTGGCTGACCGCACCCTACGGTTCGAGAAAGACGACGTAGTAAACCTCAAGGTGCTGCCCGTCTATACCACCATGTTGATCAATCGCGGGCGATATCTCGCTGCATTCAATCAGCACGAGCGCGCCATTGCTCTCTTCAGGCAGGCGCTCGGGCTCGATCCCGGGCTCGCCGCTGCGCAAGAGGGGCTTGCGGAAAGCAAAGCTAAACTGCCGAGCCGATTACAATAATAGCCGACCGCACATTTGATTGCCTCTCGCGAGACTCGCCAGAGCGAAAGACGAGGCGTCTTTGAGATTGAACGTCGAACATCCAACGTCGAACATCGAACATCGAATGAGAATTCTCATGATTAGCCCGGAAGGGCCGCCCTTGCAGCGCACGGGGGCGCTAATTGACGTGATGGATGCGCTGCCTCGCGAGCTCCGCAAGCGAGGGCACTCGGTAAGCGTGACACTGCCGTATCACCGTGAAATTCGAGAGAATTCAAAATTTAAGGCAAAGCGAACCGGCATCGCGGTCGATGTGCGAGATGGGGATAAGACTTATGTCGCCGAGTACTTCGAGGGGCGAAGTGCAGGTCGGGTGCAGTTGTTTCTGGTTCGCTGCGACGAGTTTTTTGATCGGGCGGGAATTTACGGCGAGCACGGCCAACCCTACGAGGATAACGCGGCCCGCTTTATCTTTTTTTGCAAGGCAGCACTGGAACTCGGCCGGCGGTTGACGCCGTCACTGCAGATTCTGCACGTGCATGATTGGGCGGCCGCGCTAGTGCCGGTGTTTGTGCGCGCGTATGATCTGCCGTTCGCAACGGTGCTGACAATCCATCACGTCGCTGATCAGGGCAGTTTCTGGGGACTGGACTTCAACCTCACCAATCTGCCCGCACGATTTTTCACACTGGATGGCGTCGAATTTTTTGGACGGCTGAATTTTCTCAAAGGTGGAATTCTTTATGCCGACAAGATCACAACGGTGAGCGAACATTACCGGCGCGAAATACAGACGCCAGCCGGCGGCCACGGCCTTGACGTGGTGCTGCGCGAAAATGCGCATCGGTTGACGGCAATTTTGCATGGGGCGGATTACACCCGATGGAACCCGGCTTCCGATTGTTTGCTTCCGGCGCAATACGACACGAGGAGGCTATGGGGAAAACAGGCCTGCCGTAACGCGTTGTTGAAAGAAATGAACCTCGCACCTGCGCCGCTGGGTCCGGTCTTTGGTATGGTGACTCGTGTTGTTGAGGAAAAGGGCTTCGAGGTTCTTATGCCCCTCCTGGATCGACTCCTTTGGGATGACGTCCGCCTGATTATCCTCGGCGAAGGCGATCCGGCATTTGAAACCGCCCTCGCCATCGCCGCGAGAAAATTCCCAGCCAAGTTCGCCTATCAAAAGAATTACGACGAAAAACTCGCGCACCTGATTGAAGCAGGCATGGATATCAGCCTGATTCCGTCCCGCTTCGAACCGGCAGGTTTGAGGGCCATGTACGATCTGCGATATGGCGCTCTCCCGGCGGCGCGAGCTACCGGCGGCATTCAGGAGATCATCGAGGACTACGATCCGACCATGGATCGGGGTTACGGTTTTCTCTGCTATGAATACTCAAGCGAAGCTTTCTGGGATGCGATCAAGCGTGCGCGCGAAATTTATCGCGACCGCAACGTTTGGACGAGGTTGATGAAACGGGCGATGGCGCGCAATTTTTCGTGGGATGCGTCCGCGCGACACTACGAAGAGCTTTATAAGGAGCTCATTGGGCGCACAAGCAGCGACATGGCGGCGTAGCTCTTGCCGCCGACCCCTTGGCGGCGCGGCGCAGCAACGCGTAGCACTTCAGCGCCGCGGTTCGCAGAGCAAAGGGTCCATAGCGTCCGACCCAAAACTTTTCAATTTTGCGAATGGTACCGCTGCGATAAATTTAGAAGGTGCGCCAATATCATGATCTCCTCCGGCTCGTTTTGGAGCGGGGCCGGCCGCGGGGCGACCGCACAGGCACAGGAACATTGTCGATCTTCGGCGCACAGACGCGGTTCGACTTGCGAGAGAGGTTCCCGTTATTGACGACGAAGAAACTCCACGTCAAATCGATCATCTACGAGCTGCTCTGGTTTTTGCGCGGCGACACAAACGTTCGCTATCTCAACGAACACGGCGTGAGTATTTGGGACGAATGGGCTGACAAAGAAGGCGACCTCGGCCGCGTTTACGGCGCGCAATGGCGCGATTGGCGCGGCCAGAACGATGTTCACGTGGATCAAATCGAAAATGTGATCGCGCAGATCAAGTCAAATCCCCAAAGCCGCCGATTGATCGTGAGCGCATGGAACCCGGCCGAGATCGACAAAATGGCGTTGCCGCCGTGTCATGTGCTCTTCCAATTTTATGTTCAGGACGGCGAATTGAGCTGCCAGCTTTATCAGCGGAGCGCGGACCTTTTTCTCGGCGTCCCGTTTAACATCGCCTCATATTCGCTGCTCGCGTTGATGGTCGCACGGGTGTGCGACTTAAAACCTAGAGATTTTATTCACACATTTGGCGATTTGCATCTCTATAACAACCACCTTGACCAGGCACGTGAGCAGCTTTCCCGCGATTGCCGGTCGTTGCCGCGGATGAAACTGAACCCCGCCATCAAGAACATTCGGGATTTCAAGTTCGAAGATTTTCAGCTGATCGGTTACGACCCGCATCCGGCGATCAAGGCGGCTATCGCCGTGTAAGGCTCTGGGCTGGGTAGCGCACGGTAACAGTCAAAAATCCCGCTTGCGACTTTCGCGCATCGCGCGGGTTTAACGCATTGTGAGAAGTGCCGTTTCACTCTCGATCCTTTTCTGTGCAGGGGCGTCACTTCTGGCGGAAACATCAGTCGAAATCGATTTGCAGGAGCAGAGGGCCTATCTGCTCCAAAATGGCCGGCCGGTGTTAGCATCGCCGATCTCGAGCGGACGTTACGGGCATCTCACCAAGACAGGGGTCTTTGAGATTCTGGAGAAGGAACAAACTCATTACTCCAGCATCTATGGCAAAATTGTCGATGCGCGCGGAAACACGGTCGTGGCCGACGCGGATGCGGATATGCCGGTTCCTCGGGGAGGAAAATTCGTTCCCGCACCGATGCATTATTTCCTGCGGTTCAACGGAGCGGACGGAATGCACGCTGGAATCCTACCGGGTTACCCTGCCTCGCACGGCTGTGTTCGCATGCCCCAGGAATATGCAATTGCGTTTTTCAATTCTGTCAGTGTCGGAACTCCAGTCACTGTTATTGGTAGAACGCCGACCAGCCGTTATTGGAGCCAGGCGGGATCCAGATTTCCAACAGGCCGCGATCGATATGCAGACCCGCGTGCCGGCTCGCCTTTTGATCCGCGCTTCGCGCCGCCACCGCCGCCTTTTGGGTGGCGCTGAATTAACCGGATAATTACGGTTGCTGCCCGGATGACTTATCGACGCTCGTGCTGGCTGTCTTCGGTCCGCGCGAAAGATCGACAAGATCGGCCAGGATATTCAATGCTTCATCCCGGGCGGGATCGATGGCTGGTTCTTTCGTGGCGTCTCCGCCAACACCGGCGTCCAAATCCGAATCTGCATCCGGCGCGGCTTCAGGGTCGACTTTTGGCGCAACTCCGTTCTTCTTCGCCTCAGCCAGTTTTCCCGGATACATGATCAATTGCAGATTCGGCTTGTCCACGGTGTCGAGTGTCACCCGATAGATGCGCGGTTCTTCCTGGTTCCGTGCCAGACGCTCTTTGGAACGCATTTCCTTGCGCAGCTTATCGTCCGCAAGTTCCTTCTTCCGGAGATCTTCGCTCAGTGAAATTCGGTTATCGTCGAGCTTGTGACGCAAGCGGTCGATGTCCTCCATCACGTAGTGAAATTCAGGATCATTCTTAACGCGCGCCTCCGAGCGTATCTTCAATTGATCGATAAACAGCGAATGCGTGTCGGACCACTTCGTATATTTCGCCTTTGGCACTTCGTCGTAGGCAAGTGCGTTCTTCAGCGCCCCTTCGCCAAATTCCGGCAGATCACTCAAGCTCGGCAGCGCAATATCGGAGGCCACGCCGTGAAGCTGCGTCGAACCGCCCGCGACTCGATAGAACTTCTGGATGGTCAACTTCAATGCCCCGTCCTCGTCGGATTGGCTGCCAAGGAGCGACGCGAACCGCCCAATGGGGAGAATCGTCTGGACTGTGCCTTTGCCGAACGTGTTCTTGTCGCCGGCAATCACGGCGCGTCCGTAATCCTGCAGAGCAGCCGCAAAAATTTCGCTTGCCGACGCGCTTTGTCGGCTGATCAAGACCACCATTGGCCCTGAATAGGCGATGCCGGGATCCGGATTGGATGAGATCCTGATGCTTCCATTGTAATCCTTTGTTTGAACGATCGGGCCCGACTTCAAGAACAGCCCTGTAAGAGAGAGCGCTTCCTCCAATGAACCGCCACCATTTCGCCGAAGATCGACAACCAAGCCGGCGACATTTTCTTTCTTAAGCCGTTTCAGTAGCGCCAATACATCTCGCGTCGTGCTCTTCTGGTGCTTGTCCATGTCTGCGTAAAAAGATGGAAGCGTAAGCCAGCCGAGCTTTATGGGATCGCCGTTCTCATCTTTTCTGATGATGATGTCCGCCCGCGCTTCCTGATCTTTCAACTTAATTTGGTCGCGCACGAGCTCGACGTTCTTCCGGCGGGAAGGATCGGTTGCATCCGCAGGAATCACAAGAAGGCGCACACGAGTGCCCTTTTTCCCGCGGATCATCTCGACGACTTTGTCGAGCCGCATCTCGCGGACATCGACAAATTCATTCTGGCCCTGGGCCACGGCGCTGATCCGGTCGCCCACTTTCAGCCGTCCATCCACCTGCGCCGGGCCGCCGGGAACAAGGTTCTCTATTTTTGCGTAGCCATCCTCCGAGCGAAGCATGGCGCCGATGCCCACGAGCGAAAGGCCCATGTTAATGCTGAAATTCTTCATGTCGGCCTTGCTCAGGTATTCCGAGTGCGGATCGTACGATTGCGCGAGCGCGTCGAGAAAGAGCTTCATTTGCTCGTTCTTATCCTGCTCGTGGACATTGCGGTCGAGCCGATCATAACGGCGTCCAACCAGTTGCGCCGGCGGCTCGATTGGATGTTCGCTCAGTCGTTCCTGCAATATCTCGTTTGCGATCCGGCCGCGCCAGAGTTGATCGGCTTCGGCCTCATCTTTCGGCCAGGGAGATTTTTGACGGCTAAGCTCGATGGTGGTGTCGCTTTTGAAGTCGATCGGCTGCTTCAGAAGCTCTTTTATTTTGGCGACACGGTCGTCAACGCGTTTCGAGTAAAGATCGTAAATTTCGTAAGCCGGCTTGAGCGTGCCGAGAAGAACGTCGCCTGAGATCGAGTTTCCATATTTCGCATTAAGCTCATCGACATCCTGCTGAGTGAAAAACAAATGGCTGAAATCGAGCAACTCCAGGTATGTCTGAAGGAACTTCTTCGAAACATCCTCATTCAGTCTCTGCCGAGTGTAATGGCCTTCTTCCAAAAGCCGCCCCACCGACATGGCGATCGTTTCCCTCGATGTCCCGACGGCTGGCGGCGCCGCCGTGGCGGCTATCAAAAGGACGGCGCAAAGGGCTAGTGATCGTTGGAAGGAAGACTTCATCGGTGAAAACGTGGTTTCCCACCTTGGCAGATGTCGGGACGAAGCGCAAGATGATGAGACAAGATCGACATATGGGTAGAATCAGACAATCGGCGGCGGCGAACATTCAATAATCGTAGGAACTGCCGCCGCCAGCCGTAACCCGGATCGATGATTCCGCGAACAGCTCTCGATGTCGAGCTGCTGGCCGGGCGTCAACGCCCCGGCTACAATGTGCCGAGATGATCTACGAAACGTTTTGCGGCGGCATTTTCGAGACAAATTGTTATCTGGTTCAAGCCCCGGAGGGATGGATTCTTTTCGATGCCCCGGACGGGGCTTGCGACTGGCTGCTTTCCCGGAATGTCGATCCGAAGCTCTTGCTCCTTACCCACGGCCATTTCGATCACATCCCGGACGTAGCCAAAGTCAAACATCGCTTTGGATGCAAAATCGGCTGTCATCCTTTAACTGCGCCGATGATTTCCGATCCCGAATTTTTTCGCAGCTTCGGATTTCAACTGGAAATTGAGCCGGTCGAGCCGGACTTCTTCGTTGAAGAAACGCCCA
>Ga0207706_10000532_pt1 | contig 40449 bp, 36 predicted proteins | sample KBSC53metaG_FD_184318 | JGI IMG/M metagenome (GOLD analysis project Ga0207706, IMG submission 184318) | Corn rhizosphere microbial communities from Kellogg Biological Station, Michigan, USA - KBS C5-3 metaG (SPAdes) (version 2) | ecosystem: Host-associated > Plants > Roots > Rhizosphere > Soil ... | reverse complement strand
CCAACGTGGATCATCTCGTGCCTCCTTCAGGGCTTGTGCTTCGAGCACGTACTCTACCCTTGGAGGCACGCCTTTTCTTGTTTTCATTACATCTGAGCGAAGTCCGCGCGTTCGCTTGCGAACGCACGGGCGGAGTCGAAGGACCCATACGCTTAGAATTGCTGCTTGCATTCGGGGATTGAACGTGGAAAGCGCGTTCCGGGGGTAGGGGTCCTTCGACTCACCCGCTCCTTCGCAAGCGAAGGTGCGGGATCGCTCAGGATGACAACGGATTTGAATCTGCTGCCGGATTATTTTGATAGATCGAAGGCGGAAGGGTGTCGCGGGCCTGTCGTGATCAGCCTCTCGATATTTTCCACCGACTGGATGCCGCCGCGGGCGCCGGCGGCGGTGCAGTTCAGAGCGGCCGCGGCGCAGGCGAAGTCGAGCTGGCGGGGCAGCGGCCAATCTTGCAGAAGGCCACAGATAAATCCGGCGTGGAAAATGTCGCCCGCACCGGTCGTGTCCAGAGGGTGCACGCGAAAGGCGGGTGCATAGTGGAACAAGGAGCCATCCCAGGCCAGGACGCCTTCGTGGCCCAGAGTAGCGGCGGTGAGGTGGCAGCCGTAGCGGCTGCGAACCGCGGGCAGAGACTTGCGCAAGTCCGATTCGCCAATCAGACGTCCCGGAATGTCGCGGCTGGTTATCAGGTAGTCGATTTTTCCTAACAACTCTTCCACGCCCGGGTAGAGATCGTCGAGGTCAGCGATCACCGGGATGCCCGCGTCCCGGGCCCAGCCTGCGGCCGTTACTGCGGCGGCAGTGTCATGTCCGTCAAGGTGAAGCGCGCGGGCATTGGTGATCCATTCGCGCCGCAACTCTTCGGGGAGCAGAGTCAACCGGTTGTCGCGCTTCCAGAGGACAGTTCGCTCGCCGGCGTCATCCACCAGGATGACCGCTTGCTGGCTGGCGCAACCCGGTGCGGCGAGGAGGTGAGTCTCCACGCCCAGCCGCTCGAACTCGGCGCGATGAATCGCCGCCGCGTTGTCGTCGCCGATCTTGCCGACGTAGCGGGTGCGCAGGCCCCATTGCTGGCAGGCTGCGACTGCGGTCGCGACTTGGCCGCCGGGCAGGACATCGGTCGAACGAAATTCGACTTTCGATCCCAGCTCGGGATAGTGCGGCAGGCGAATCAACGTATCGGTGGCATTCAATCCGACGCCGACCAGGTCAACCTTGGACGATTCATTCACGATGGATTCAGTTGAAACGGGTGGTGCGCCACAGTGTAACGCCACAAACCACCAGCAGGGCCAATGTCGCAGCGATCAAAAGTAGCGCCGGAGCCCAATGAAAAGACATCCGCGGAGCGCGAGCCAGGGTAGCGAAAAACACGAATACGCCGCTAGCGGCGGCCACCAGCAGCCAGTCCCACACCGTGCGCGGCGGCCTACCCTCTCCGGCGGTCTGCATGCCCTGCATGCGGGCCTCCACGTAATCTTCCGCAATGTGATAGCGCCGTGATTCGCGCCGCGAGGCTTCCTGCCACTTCGCCTGCTCCTGGCCGGCGGCGGAGGAAAATGCAATGGCTCCCACTCCCAGCATCATCAGCAGCGAACCCCCGATCACTTGCATGTAGGTGGAAGTCCCGCTGCCGCGCAACTCGCCAAAAACAAAAATCCCCCACAGCAATCCCCATAATTGGTTGGAGTTCGACAGTGGAATGCCGCGACTGATGCCCACATACTTCGCGGCGTACTGCTGAAAGACGTCGCCAATCACCCAGATGAAGCCGCCCAACATCAGCCAGAAAAGCACGTCGCGCGCACTGACCAGCTCATGCCAGAGGGGGGCCAGGCCCAGATATCCGATGGCCAGAGCGGCCATCATTCCCAGTTCTCCGAAAGTGAAGAAGGTCACAAAGGAGAGCGGGTTCATCCCGGACAGATAGGCTTTGCGATAGGGAATATACATCGTTCCCCAGAGAACGCCCGCGCCGAGCGCCGCCCAAACGCCACGCATGGAGTGAGCGGCAGGCGCCTGAGTCGAGGACGCTATCGCCAGCAAGGTCGCTCCGACACACATGACCAATGCTCCGCCCAGCACGCCGGTCCACCGCCGCCAGCCGGCCTGGCGCAACTCGTTGAAGAAAATGAAACCCCAGAGTATTCCGAGCAGACTGTTGGAATTCCACAGCGGGAAGGCGATGCTCAACCCGATATCGCGGATGGCGAAGATGGTCATGGTGTTGGCCACCGCCCAGAGACATCCTGCCAGCAAGGCCCAGATGATCAGGTGAGGCGCGCGCCGAAGGTCGGCGCGGACGGACGACGTGCCCAGGATCAAAGCCGGCAGGCTCCAGCGCGCCAGAAAAACGCCGGTCACCATGATGAGCGAAATTACCAGCGGTGACACGCCTACGGAAACCAGCTTGGTCGGCGCTTCCGCGGCGCCCAGCCATGCACCCGCGGTGAAGCCGGAAAGAATTCCCAGCACCTGCAGCTTCCGCGCGCGTGAGACCTTATCTGCTTTCAACTCGTTCCCGGGTGTCACGACCGATTGCATCTTCCGTTAATCCTCGGTTCGGTGGTTCAGTGGATGTATTCCAGCAGCAGCAGTCCGCCGATCAGGACCGCCACCGGCACCCAGAAGTGCACATCGGTAAGCACACTGGTCAACCAGTTGCCGGACTCGCGGCTGTGAGTGGATTGCATGTCTTCTTTCGTGAGAGCTCACCACGCTGTGAGCCGTACGATTATAGGCCAGCGGTCAGTCATGTTTGGAGTTTGCAGGAATCGGTGAGACTATTGAGACAGAAATGGCCGGGGGTTTAACCATGAAATACCGTATTGCATTGTGGGCGGGTGTGGGCTTTCTGGTTGCGGCCAGTTGGGCCTTCTACGCCTTCGCCAGCGCACCTCCAGCGATGACTTCCGGCGATGCGATTCTAAGTCTCGTGGAAATAACCTGCCCGGTTGTGTTTGCGAGTATTCATTTCCACTTTGCCCTCGGGTTGTACTGGTCCCTGCTTGCGAATGCTGCCACCTATGGCTTGATCGGCCTGATCGTCGAAACGCTACGGCAGCAACTTCATCACGAACCGAAATTGAGCCACTAGCCGAGAAATTGCCTGACCGTCAGGCGAGACGACGCGGCGTGTTGAAGAAAGCAATCATGAACAGGATACCCAGCAGCAGATCCACCCCGCCGAAGACCAGGTCCGACGCCCGCGTGCGGTGTTGGATCACCAGAAGCACCACCGCAGTCCCGTAGCTGAATTTTTCGAACACGGAAACGATCATCAGCGGCCGGTAGCGCGCCGGATCGGTCGCGATGATGAAAAAGGCGAACTGCCAGGCCAACCCAGCCCCTACGAAGCCGTAGAAGAATGCCGGGTGCGTGATGGCCGGGGGATCGTTGCGACCGATCAGGTCAAACATGAAATAAAGCGGAGTGATTACCAGGACGCCCCAGATGGCGGCAACACGAAAGACGATTCTGGCAAATTTCATAGTGCAGTCTTCAGTCGTCGGTCGTCAGTCTTCAGCAAACCACGTGGAGACGTTGCTGAAGACTGACGACCGACGAGTGCTCTCCTGTTCCCACACATATTATTTGATTTTTATTCGTGGCGAAGGGCTTCGATGGGATCGAGGCGGGAGGCGCGGAAGGCGGGAACCATGCCGCTGACCAGGCCTACGAAGCCCAGAATCAGCGTGGCCGCGATCAGCGTTCCGGGGGCGATGATCAGACGGATATCGCCGGCTTCCCCATTTTTCGCGAAAGCGCTGTATAACGTAAGCCTGCCCACGGAAAGCGCGACCGTGTAAGCCAGGATCACTCCCAGCACCCCGCCGATGAAAGTGATGGTCAGGGCCTCGGCGAGAAACTGCATCAGGATGTAGCGCCGGGGCGCTCCCAGCGCCTTCTGCACGCCGATCTCACGAGTGCGCTGGGTGACCGACACCAGCATGATGTTCATCAATCCGACACCGCCGATCCCCAGCGTAAGCGTGCCGATAAAACCCATCAGGACCTTCAGCCCCAAAGTAATGATCTCGAATTGGTGCACCTGCATCATGAGGTTGAACACCCTGACCGCCTGGCGGTCAGACTGATTGAGTTTGTGCGGCACCGCGAGGATGGAGCGGACCGACTGTTCCAGGCGCTCGTACTCAGGCGTCTGGTAGGTGAACCAGATGGAGTCGAGGTAATGAGTATCCTTCAGGTCGCTCATGGTGGTGAAGGGGACGTATACCACGCGGTTTATATCGTCATTGCCCTCCTGCATCTTGGCGTCGAGCACGCCCACCACCTCGAAGCTTAGGCCGTCCAGTCGAATGTGCTCACCCAGGGCATTGCGCCCGGAGAAGAGTTTTTCCTTTGCTTCCGAGCCGATTACCGCTACTCGCGAGTGCTGGATCTCGTCCTCGGCGTTGTAGTAGCGGCCCTGCGCCAGTTTCAGTACGCGGACCGCAGGCACGTTGGGATAATTTCCCGTGACCGGGAAGTCGAAGACCCGGGTGTCGTACTGAACATGCGCCTGCTTGCCGACTTCGGGAGTGATATTGGTGATCTGAGGAAGGTTGGTGCTGAGCGCTTCCACATCATCCAGAGTGAAGCGGACGAGGACTCCCGCTTTCTGACCGCCTGCCTGCAAAGAAGTGCGGCCCGGAACCACGATGACCAGCTTGGTGCCGAAATTGGCGAAGATATTGGCGCAGGCCTGGCCAAAACCATCTCCATAAGCCAGCAGCATGACTACCGTAGCAATGCCCCAGGCCATGCCCAGCATGGTGAGCGCGGTGCGGCGGCGATTGTGCCGCATGGCGCCGTAGGCTTCGCGGAGCAGATCACGAAACATATGAGGTCACTGGGTCATTTTGCAATTGAGCAATTCGGACGGGTGTGGGCCGGACACTCTTCTCCGACGCTCTTGACTTCCGCACTTTCCCTGTCAGCTTCAGCGTGCACCATCTCCCAAAAGCCCAATTTACAGATTTCATCACTCCTGCCGGAGCGCTTCTACGGGCTGCAGCATGGCCGCCTTGCGCGCGGGATACAGACCCGCCACCACCCCCGCCAGAGTGAGGCTGCCAATCGCCAGAACGGCCGACATCGGTACCAGTTTGGGGGGATCAAATCCTCCCGGCCCCTGCACCGTACCCAGCATCGCCATCAAGGTGGTCGCCAGGCCCATGCCGATCAGTCCGCTGCCCAGGGTAAGAAGCAATCCTTCCAGAAAAAATTGAAACAGAATGCTGCGGTTGGTGGCGCCCAAGGCCTTGCGCAAACCGATCTCATGGGTGCGTTCGCTGACCGCTACCAGCATAATATTGATGACACCGATGGCGCCCAGGGCCAGTGTGACCATTCCCACCGCTCCCAGGAACATGTTCATGACGTCGAAAATCGTCCCTACCATTTGTGATTGCTTGATCGTATCCCAGCTGTCGAACGCGTTTTCGTCGCTGCCGTCGAAGCCGTGATTACGGGCGATGATCTTGAAAACATCGTTCTGGGCCAGCTCGTGCTCCGCCCTTACGGTTGGCTGATATTCAATGAATGAGATGGAGTTTTCATGGTTTTCCCCCTTGAGCGGGAAATACGTCGCCATTACCTGGAAAGGGATGTAGCCCCGCATGTTCAGCCAGTTGTTGTCGCCGCGGCCGAGGTGCGGCATGCTGCCCACGACTTCGAAGCGGATGCCGTTCAGCAGAACGAATGAGCCGACGGCAGGACGACCGGGGAACAGAGTCTTCAGCAGCTCGTTCCCCAGCACGATCACGTTGCGCCTTTGCGATCCGTCCAGTTCATTGAGCCAGCGTCCTTCCTTCAGGGGAAGATAGCTTATGTCGCTGAGCTGGGGCTCGACCCCCAGAATTTCGCCTCCGGCGTTGGAGAACTCGCTCACCTCGTGCAAGTCGGTGCGGGAAAGCAAGGGGCAGGCATTACGGACGTGTGGGGCTTGAGTGCGGATATCTATGTAGTCCTGGTAGGTGAGCAGATAGGAGCGGGCGGAGTTCATGCTGCCCTTTACCGCGGGCGCACGCCCGGGAAAGATAAACATGATGTCCTTGCCGAACTCGGCCATTTCGCGCTTGTTGCCTGAACGGAAGCCCTCGCCCACGCCCACCAGCAGCAGCAAAGACCCTACGCCCCAGGCGATGCCGAACATGGTGAGGAATGAGCGCAGTTTGTGCGCCCACAGATTGCGGAAGATCTGCACGAAAATGTCCACGACCGTGCGCATGATCTGTGACATTGTACCTTCTCCCGGTCAGGGGAGGATCGCTTAAGTGCTTATCTGGGGCCGCTTTTAGGGTCAGCTTACGAACCCCTAAGCTCCTTTACGGCAAAGCTCCTTGCAAAGTTGCAAAGAGCTCTGCCGGGCTGACGGCCCAGTCAAAATCCAGGTCAAAGGCGTAGGACAAGCTTGCCCCGAGCGAAGTCGAGGGGAGTGTCCGACCCACGCTTACTCGAATTGGATCAGGACAATCTCAGGCGTTGTCCCCAGCCGCAGCGGAGGACCCCAGGTGCCTGCCCCGTAGGAGACATAGACGATCAGATTGCCCAAACGTTGCAGGCCATAGACAAATTTTCCGTACATTCGGGACGTGATCCAGGTAAAAGGGAAGAACTGTCCGCCATGGGTGTGGCCGGAGAGTTGCAGGGAGAAGCCTTCTTCTTCAGCTATCTTCAGGCGGTCGGGCGCGTGGGTGAGCAGAATGCTGGCCCGGTCGCGGTCCACATCGGCGTGGCGCAGGACAGAGCGGAAGTGGTCGTCGTTGGTTGAATCACTGTAATGTACGCCGACGATCTGCAAGCCATCGACGGTGACCTTCTCATTGTTCAGGACCCGCACGCCCGAATGCTCGACCGCATCGAGATATTTGGCGGAATCGCTGAACTGTTCGTGATTGCCCAGGACAAAGAATGCCCCCATCGGGGCGGCCAGCCGAGCCCAGGGCTGGGCAAGTTCCCGCACTCGCGCCACCGTTCCGTCGTACATATCGCCGGCAATAAAGACTATGTCGGGCCGCAGCCGGGTGAGCGTGGTCACGATGCGCCGCATGAATCGGAAACCGCGAACGTGGCCCAGATGAGTGTCAGTCACCAGCGCCGCCACCCGGCCACGCCAGGATGCAGGCAGGTTGGGCAGTGTGACGCTGACTCTCCGCACCCGCGTCCAGGCGGCGTTCACGATGCCGTACAGACTGGCCAGCAGCGCGATTGCGAAGAATACGATCACCAGTTCACGCCGGTCCGGATGCAGTCCCAGTAGCCGTGCAATGCCGTAACTTGACCAGCAGAGACTAGCCGCCAGAAAGCAGAAGCTCAAAGTCCCCAGCCACACCGCGGAGACGGTGTACAGGACGCGCACCACAACATGCGAAGATCGCCAGGCCAGCAGGGAAGCCAGCACGAAGCTCACCGAGAGCACCGCCAGGGCGATTGGTAGAGAAGAACTCTTGGACGCAACCGGAACTCCCCAGAAAAACTCCCAGGTCTCATACAAAAACCAGTGAGCCAAAAACAAAATGCCTTGAATAACTGCGATGAAAACAACGATTCGAGACCTCAAGGGTGGGTTTTCTCCAGTCGATCGACCAGTTTTATTAGATGAGGTGCGATGGCAATTGGATTGGCAGATCTTGTGTGGGTCCGCCCCACACAAGAACTAGGCTGCCTGGTGCGAGGGATTGCGGCTGGTGGATGTGATCGAAGCTGGTCTCTTCGGGGCCAGAGCGGCTCGGGTTTCGGCCAAAGTGTTGACGGCCTGGCGGAACTTGGCGCGGGTCACGTTGCGCAGCACGGCCACCAGTGGGGATTCCTGAACGCTGCCAAACAGCTTCTCTGCTCTCTCCGCCAGTTGGACCCAGTCATGCCAGTCGCCGATCACGTCCTGCATATGGTTGAGGAGCCCGATCAGGCGCGAAGCCTCCGCATCTTTGCCCGCGAGTTCTGCGATATAGCGTGCCCGCTTGCCCGCAATCCTGAACTGATGCAGGGTCTTTTCAGTTATCGCGCCCGGGTCCACTTCCAGGGCGTTGAGCTTTTGCCGTGCCAGGGCCAGGGGGTCGGCATTCTTGGGAAGCTCCAGGCTGACAGCGGTGCGCTTCAGGCGCTTGCGGACTTCGGCGACGGTTTTTTTGTCCAGGGACTTGGTGAGCCGCTTTTCGCGTTGCGAACGTTCCTCGGCCAGCGTGCGCATGAGCCGGGCCTTGCGCACGGGCTGCTCCGGTATCTTCAGGCTCCGCAAAGCAGCGCTCTGCACGTCCAGGTCGCGCACCCGGCCTGCCTTCTTTCGGAGCCGAGCCAGAAGCTTGAGCAGCTTCTTATCGTTGCCGCTGCGCCGCTCACTCAAATCTGAAACCAGCACCTCAACTCTGCGACTGGAAGTACGGAATTTATGGACATTCTCCGGCGACAGCTTTCCGGCCAGCTTCGACAATTGCCGGCTGAGCTTGCGGAACGTAATGCGTGTATTCTCGGGGCGTAGCGGCATACGATCAAAAACCATGAACTACAAAATCCGGGTCCGTACCGTTGAACCTGTTTACTCGGAATCAGTGGAGCTAAAGTTCCGGGTCTTCGACGGGAAGCTTCCCGGAGGCAGGGGCAAACGGTTATTTTAACACTGCTGTAACACGACCGTGCTACCTTGCCGGAAATGGCTAATCGAGCTATGGGAGTGCCTCGACTGACCGGTCCACAACCCGTTCCGGAACAAGCAGTTGCGGTGCACACCGCGACGCACTCCCAGGCCTTGATCCACGCCGGGGACAGCCGGCGAGCGGACGCTGCTTTTTTTTACGCCATGTTGGCCTGCGGGTGTTCCGTACTGGCTCTGGTGGGCCTGATCGTCTATGAGCTGATTACCAAGTCCAGCCTTTCCTGGCACGCCTTCGGCTGGAAATTCTTCTTCCGGAGCGATTGGGACCCGGTCAACGACCAGTTCGGTGCCCTGCCTTTTGTTTACGGCACGATTGTATCTTCCATTCTCGCGTTGCTCATCGCCGTGCCCCTTGCGGTCGGGGTAGCTGTCTATATCACCGAAATGGCGCCGCGCTGGTTGCGTGGGTCCCTGGCCTTTACTACGGAACTGCTGGCTGCCATCCCCAGCGTCATTTATGGATTGTGGGCGATTTTCGTCCTGGTGCCGCTGCTTCGCCAATACCTCCAGCCCTGGCTGGCAAAATACCTGGGCTGGACGGGTCTATTTGAGGGACCGCCCTACGGGATCGGCATGCTGGCGGCTGGAATCATTCTGGCCGTCATGGTGGTTCCGATTGTTTCTTCGATCACGCGTGAGGTCATGACCGCGGTCCCGCAGCAGCAGCGGGAGGCCGTGCTCGCTCTGGGCGCCACGCGCTGGGAGATGATCCGCACCGGGGTGCTGCGCAACGCGCGCGCCGGCATTATGGGCGGCGTGATCCTCGGCCTGGGCCGGGCACTGGGCGAGACCATGGCGGTCACCATGGTGATCGGCAACCGTCCCGAAATCGCAAAATCTCTTTTCGCTCCCGGATATACCATGGCCAGTGTGATCGCCAACGAGTTCAGCGAAGCCACCGGAGACCTCTATCTCAGCGCCCTGGTTGAAGTCGGCCTGGCGCTTTTTCTGGTGACGATCATCGTCAACATCGTGGCGCAGTTGCTGGTGTGGACGGTGACGCGCGGTACTCCAGCGAGGAGCCATGCCTGAAAAGACAATGCTTCCGGCCGATTTTTCAGATGCTCCCATCAGCCTGTGGCGGCGCGGCCTGAATTTCCTGGTCTCGGCGGCGGCAATCGGAGCTGTGGTAGTGGTGTTGATGCCCCTGGGAGCGGTCTTCGGCTACCTGATCTACAAGGGCATCGGCTCCATCAACTGGGCTTTCCTGACCCAGATTCCCAAGCCTCCTGGCGAAGCCGGTGGAGGCATGGCGAACGCCATCGCCGGGTCGGTTTACATTCTGCTCATCGCCAGTTCCATGGGAGTTCCGCTGGGCATCGGCGCGGGAATTTATCTCTCCGAATACGGGCGCGGGACCCGCTTCGGCAACCTGATCCGCTTCACCGCGGACGTGCTCAACGGAGTGCCATCGATCATTGTGGGTATTGTGGCCTACGGCCTGGTGGTATTGACCCAGGGACATTTCTCGGCCCTGGCTGGAGGCGTTGCTCTGGCCATCATGATGGTGCCCACCATCACCCGGACTACGGAAGAGATGTTGCTGCTGGTTCCGCAGGCGGTGCGCGAGGCGGCCTACGGCCTGGGAGTTTCGCGCTGGCGGACTACGCTCTCGATCACTTTGCGCACCGCGACCTCGGGAGTCATCACCGGAGTCATGCTGGCGTTTGCCCGGGTGGCGGGAGAGACCGCACCGCTGCTGTTCACGGCTTTCGGCAACCAGTACTGGAACTGGAAGCTGGAGCAGCCCACCGCTGCCTTGTCTCTGCAGATATTCACCTACGCGATTTCGCCATTCGATGAGTGGCACCGCCAGGCCTGGGCGGGCGCGCTGATCCTGATTGTGCTTATCGTGACTTCGGTCGGCGCCGTGCGGTTGGTGGCCAACCGGGGTATGCTCAAGGGAGCGAACTGAGAACCTCATGGGCGTGGGCATCCAAGTCGATCAACTGAACGCCTGGTTCGGCAAGACCCAGGCCCTGTACGACATCAACATGACGGTGGCGGCGAACCATGCCACGGCGGTGATTGGTCCGTCGGGATGCGGCAAGTCCACCTTCGTGCGCTGCCTGAACCGCATGCACGAGACCATTCCGGAAGCGCGCGCCACCGGGCGCGTGCGCATCGGTGAAATGGACGTGTACAACGGGACTTCCGCGGTGCAGATTCGCCGGCGCATCGGGATGGTGTTCCAGAAGGCGAATCCCTTTCCCACCATGTCCATTTACGACAATGTGGCGGCGGGATTGAAGCTGAACGGATTTCACGATCACAAGCGTCTGGATGAAATTGTCGAACGCTCGCTGGTACTCTCCGCCCTCTGGGACGAGGTGAAGGATACGATGCGCAAGAAGTCCGGCGCCAGCCTCTCCGGAGGCCAGCAGCAGCGGCTCTGTATCGCGCGCGCCCTGGCGGTTGAACCGCAGGTGCTGCTCATGGACGAGCCCTGTTCGGCCCTCGACCCGATCTCCACCGGCAAGATCGAGGAACTGATCTTCCAGTTGAAGGAAAAATTCACCATCGTAATCGTCACCCACAACATGCAGCAGGCGTCGCGGGTGGCGGAGTTCACCGGCTTTTTTCTCCTGGGCAAGCTTATCGAATTCGACAAGACGGAGAAGATTTTCACCACCCCGTCCGACAAGCGGACGGAAGACTACATCACAGGCAGGTTTGGATAATGGCGCGCACCCGTTTTCTGCAAGGACTGGACGAGCTCCGGGCCCGTTTGCTGCGTATGGGCGGACTGGCCGAGCAGGCCGTGGACCGCGCCTGCCAGGCGTATATCGAGCGCGACCTCACGCGCTGCCGCATGGTGCTCGAAGGCGAAACTCAGATCAATCTCACCGAACGCGAAATCGACGAAATGGCCTTCGACCTTCTGGCCATGCAGCAGCCCATGGCGGTCGATCTGCGTTTCATTCTCGCCGTCACCAAAATCAATGCCGACCTGGAACGTGTGGGCGACCAGGCGGTGAACATTGCCGAGCGCGTGATGGACATGGTGGACCTGCCGAAAGCTGACCTGCCGGTGGATATCCCGCGCATGGCGGCGGCAGTTTCCGCCATGGTGCGCCGCGCTTTGGAATCCTTCATCGAAGGCAAGGCTGAACTGGCGCAGGCGGTCCTCGAAATGGACAATGTGGTCGATCGCATGAAGGATGAAGCCTTCATCGTGCTGGTGAAGTCAATGAACGATCATCCCGAAACCACGCGCCAGGCGCTGGACGCGCTGCTGGTGGCCCGCAATCTGGAACGCGTGGCCGACCACGCCACGAACATCGCGGAGGACGTAATCTTCTGGGTGCGCGGCGCAGATGTTCGCCACAACGTAGCGCCCGAACAGCCCGAGCAGCAGGAAGTTACAGACCCTCACTAAAGTTAGTAATCAACAATGACCACGTAGGGACAGCCGGGGCGGCTGTCCCTACGTGGTTCATCCTACCGAGCGGATTTCCTCAGCTTTTCTTTTGGCGATGCCGGTGCTACAAGATCTTTCAGACTTTTCTGGAGGAATCTTGAAGCGCTTTGCGGGAATTATTTTCTTGCTTGCTGTCTTTTTGGCTCCCCTTTTTGCCCAAGACTCGGCCCACCCCCGGCACCTCTCACTACCCACCGGCAAACTGCTGGATACGCCCTCGCCCGGCCGCATTGGCGCGGTGAACAGTTTTCCTGCGACCATCGCGCTCACTCCGGACGGCCGCTACGCGGCGCTGTTGAATAACGGCTACGGCACGCAGCAGACGCAGGCGCACCAGTCCATAACGATTCTTGATCTCGAGACCAATAAGCTCAGCGATTTTCCCGATGCCCGCCTCTCCGACACTGCTCACCAGAGCTATTTCATCGGTCTCGCTTTCAGTTCCGACGGAAGCCATTTGTACGCGTCGATGGGCTCAATCACTGACCCTACGGGGAGGAAGCGAGGCAATACCGGCAATGGCATCGCAGTGTACAAATTTGAAAACGGCAAACTGAGCCCGGAGCGCTTTCTGAAAATCGCTCCGCAGGAGATTGCCGCGGGCAGGAAGGTTGCATTTGGAGTCCGTAAGACCGCGGCGGGAACCGCGATTCCATATCCCGCCGGCTTGGCGGTGATTTCGGGACAAGGCAGAGACCGGTTGCTGGTGGCCAACAATCTCTCCGACAATGCCGTCCTGCTGGATACGGCCGACGGACGGGTTCTGCAGCGATTCGACCTGAGCACACACCAGATGATTCCGTCGTCATTCCCCTATACGGTCGTTGCCAGCCGCGATGGCCGGCGCGCCTGGTGCAGCCTGTGGAATTCTTCCCGTGTGGCCGAACTGGATCTGGAGAATGGAAGTGTCACGCGCTGGATCTCCTTACTGGAGCCGAAAGATCCGATCGCGCCCGGCTCCCACCCTTCTGATCTTCTGCTGAGCCCCGACGAGAAATGGCTCTACGTCGCTCTGTCGAATGCGGATGCGATCGCCACCATTGACACGGCTTCGGGATTGGTCATCCATCTTGCCTCTACCAACCTTGCCGGACAGGAGCACGCCGGGACTTATCCGACCGCGCTGGCGCAGTCGCCCGACGGCACCCGCGTGTTTGTTGCGGATTCATCGTTGAACGCGGTTGCAGTTTTTGACTCTGCGGCGCTGACGAAACCGGGCATCACTTTTCCCGTGCCGCGAGAGGCGATGGGTTTCATTCCGACCGACTGGTATCCCAGTGCCCTGGCCGTTCGCGGCGATGACCTGCTCATCGCAACCGCCAAAGGAGAAGGCGCGGGCGCCAATAGCGGCATCAGCCAGCTGAAAGGCGAACGGCGGCGGCGCGAACATCCCTACATTGCCACGATGATGTATGGTTCCCTCTCCCGCTTGAACTTTCGCAACGTGGAGAAACGCTTGCGCGAGTTGACGCAGAAGGTCAAGGAAAGCAATCTCTTCCTCTCCGACCCCGGAAAGATCACGTTTCGGGCGGGTCTAAACCCGATTCACCATGTGATCTACATCCTCAAGGAAAACCGCACCTACGACCAGGTGCTGGGCGATCTGAAACTCGAAGGCCGGAAAGTAGGCAACGGCGATCCTGCGTTGACCATGTACGGCGCGGATGTGACCCCCAACCTGCACAAGCTGGCGCTGCAGTTCGGAGTGCTGGACAATTTCTATGATAGCGGCGAAGTTTCGGGCGACGGCCATGACTGGTCAAACGCCGCCATCACCAGTGACTACAACGAGAAAACCTGGCAGATCGCCTATCGCGGTAAGGAACGCACCTACGACTTCCAGGGCACGGTGGCCGATGAATCTCCTCTGGAGTTGGGCGAACCCGACGTGGACGCTCCCGCCACCGGTTATCTCTGGGACAATCTTGCCGGCCACGGTTTGACCTACCGCGACTATGGCGAGTTCATCACCGGGGTGTGGTGCAAGACAGCAAAGAAATCGGGCGCTTCGCCGAAGCAGGGCACGCCCTCTCCTTATAGCTCGGAATGCGAGCGCGCGCTGGTGCGCAAGGGTGAACCGCTTCCGCCCGACGTAGGTCAGCCCCACGGATCGGCCAGCCCGTGGCCCTGGGACGTGCCGGTGTTGAAAAAAATGAAGGCCAGCAAGGCGGCCCTGCGGGACCACTTTCATCCCCGGTTTCCTGATTTCAACACGGAATATCCGGACCAGCTTCGCGCCGACCTTTTCCTCAATGAGTTTGAGGATTTTGTTCGCGCCCGCAAGGAAGGCAAAGGAACCGAGCTGCCGGCATTCGTCCTTCTCTATTTGCCGGACGATCACACCCACGGCACGACGCCCGGCAAGCCACGCCCCGCGGCCTCGGTCGCGGACAATGATCTCGCGGTCGGCCGCGTGGTCGAAGCGGTTTCGCACAGTCCCTACTGGGATGACACTGCGATTTTCATCATCGAAGACGATGCCCAGGATGGCGCCGACCACGTGGACGCGCACCGGTCAATTGCGTTCGAGATCAGCAAATATTCGCCCGGCTCGCCGGACGAGCCCTTCGTGGATAGCCGCTTCTACACCACGGTCAACATGATGCACACCATGGAAACGCTGCTGGGGCTGCCGCCGATGAACCAGAACGACGCTTACGCGCCGGTGATGGCGCCCTTGTTCGCGGGGCCGGGAACTCAGCCGGCATTTACGGCAGACTGGAGCAATCGCGACAATGGGCTGATCTACCAAACCAACCCAGCCAAGGGCCAGGGAGCGGCGGAATCGGCCAGGATGGACTTCACTCGTCCGGATGCAGTCAATACCGCAGTGCTCAACCTGATTCTGTGGCGTGATCGGAAAGGCAGCACACCCATGCCCGCGCCCAGACATACGGTATTCCCGCAGAAGGGCGCTCCAGACAAGGACTAATCTTGCGGGACAATCGTGTAGGGACAGGTCTCTGACCCGTCCAGCCGAGCGAAGCTCGGCCGGATGTTGTTTTGGACGTGACTCCAAATCTCCAGCCGAGCTGCGCTCGGCCGGACAGCCGAGGGCGGCTGTCCCCACGTGGACTCCGCTGGCTAAAAACAAGACGAGCTGCGCTCGTCCTGGACGGGTCAGAGACCCGTCCCCACACGAGCACAGCCTACTTCGCCGCTGCTTTTCCTGCATCTACATCGGCGAATGAGACCGCCAGCGAGACGTTGGGATACTCTTTGCCGGCCACTTCAACGTAGGGATACACGAAGTAGTTGAGGGGCGGGCCGTCCTGGGCCGGGCTCAGGCGCAGGTCGCGCCCCATGGTGAACTGGACCCGGTTTACATCATGCGCGCCGAAGAAATAGTCCCGCTTCTCCTGGTGCTTCCACGCCTCTGAAATGTCCACCGGGACCCATCCATGCTGGGGTTCGAAGAAATCGGACCAGCAGTGATAACCGGCGATCTCCGCGGAATGCTTGTCCGGCGGCAGGGGAAATCCAATTTCAAAGCGCGCCGGAATGCCCTGCGACCGGGCCATGGCGATGAACAGCGAATGGAAGTCGGTGCAGTTCCCCTTTTTGGCATCGCAGGCATAGAGCACATCGCCGTGGCCCCACCCCGTGCCGGTTTTGTCGTAGCGCATGGTGGTGAAGACGTAGTCGTAAATGGCGCGCGCTTTTTCCAGGGGCGTGCTGTCGCCTGCGGTCACTTTTAGCGCCAGGTCGGCCGGAAGCCCGGTGACCGGGACCAGTTTGTCCGGCTGAAGGTATTGCTTGCGGTCACTCTCTTTGAGCTGAACTTCAGCCAGACGCGGTCGGGCTACGCCCATCGTCAGGCGCTCGTGGCGTACCACGTCATAAATGACTTCGAAATGTAAGTCAGGCGATTTTTCCTTGGAGCTTTCTGCGTAGTACATCTGGTTGCCGAATCGCGATTCGCGAGTCTTTTTCAGCTTCAGGTCGCCGTTCGCGGAAATCACTTTTACTTCCTGAAAATCGTCCGAGCGGGCGGCTGGAATCCACACTCTTACCCGCTCTCCGGCGGGCACGTTCTTTACCGTGAATCCGTAATGGAAGGTGAAGTGGCGGGAGTCCTGCGCCGAGGCCTGCGGAAGCACAACGAGAAACAGCAACAGCCATAGCTTTCGCATATGGAAATCCTTTCAAATTTCCTGGAAGGCTGAATGACGGGAAACGACGCACGGGCGCTTCAGGAGAAGCCGAGTCAGGTAAAGCCGCTCCGCGAGGATCTCATAAGGAGGGCACCATTTTAGTCGAAAACGGATTGTGGATATTGCGGAGGCGGCCTCCGGCGTCCCGGTACCCCCTGCACGAGCGTGCACGCTCGCGCCTACATTCACAAGCGGCGCTCGGTTAGAATCTCGGCATGGCCACCGCTATCCAGTGCCGCGACCTGCGCAAGACCTACGACGGCAAGGTGGAGGCTGTGCGGGGCTTGAATCTCGAAATCGCAGCGGGCGAGTGTTTTGGCCTGCTGGGACCGAACGGGGCGGGAAAGACCACTACCATCGAAATCCTTGAAGGCCTGCTCGCGCCGACCTCGGGACAGGTCACGATCCTGGGCCAGACCTGGAAAGAGAACGCGCGTGAACTGCGCGAGGTGATGGGAATCTCCCTGCAGGAGACCCGCTTGTCGGAGAAGCTGACCGTTCTCGAAACCATCAAACTGTTTTCCGGCTTCTATCGCCAGCCCCGTGCGGCGGTTGATGTGCTGGAGCAGATGCAACTCGGCGAAAAGGCCGATTCCTGGGTAGGCAAGCTTTCAGGAGGCCAGCGCCAGCGTCTCGCGGTGGCAACCGCGCTGGTGGGCAATCCCAAAATTCTTTTTCTGGACGAACCCACGACCGGACTCGATCCCCAGAGCCGTCGCCAGCTCTGGGACATCATTCGCTGCTTCCAGCAGGCTGGAGGCACGGTGCTGCTCACCACTCACTACATGGATGAAGCCGAGCGCCTGTGTGATCGGCTGGCAATTGTGGATCACGGACAAGTAATTGCCGATGGCACGCCGTCGGATCTGATCGAGCGGTTGGGTGGTCATCACATGGTGGAATTCCAGGTAAGCGGGAGTTCCAACGGAGACGGCATCGAGGTCTGGCGGGCGCTTCCCGGAGTCGAGTCGGTCCGCCCTGACAACGGCCTGGTTTGCCTGAATGTACGCGAACCCCACCTGACCATCCCGGCGCTGCTTGACGCGGTCGATAAACAAGGCAATCACCTGCTGCACCTGACCACGCGCCAGGCCAGCCTGGAAGATGTTTTCGTGCGCCTGACCGGCCGCCATTTGAGGGAAGATTGATGATCAACGCTGCCCACGTAGGCGCAGGTGTCCTCACCTGCCCTGGTCGAGCGAAGCTCGACGGTGTTGCAGGCACACAGGAGACCGTCTAGTGACCGTCGCACAACAAGTTCCTCCAACCCGGGTCCCGCCGACTCGCTCGGGAACGCCGCCGCGCAACGGGCGCTGGTCCGGCTTCAATCATCTCCTGATGGCGCGCCTGCTGGAACTCAAACGCGAGCCCGAGGTGATCTTCTGGGTGTTCGGGTTTCCTGTGCTGCTTGCCTTGGGACTGGGCATTGCGTTCCGCAACAAGCCGGCCGACATCACTCCGGTGGCCATTGTGGCGGGCCCCGGCGCTGACGATGCGCTGAGCCTGATCCAGAAATCGCCGCGGAGTTCTTCGATTCACGCCACCGTCGTGGCGGAACCGGAGGCCCTGCAGGGCTTCCGGCTGGGAAAGTACGATCTGGTGATCGTGCCCGACGGCACGAACAGTTTTCAGTACCGCTACGATCCCGCGCGCCCGGAGAGCGTGCTTTCCCGAGCCGAAGTGGACGACGCTCTGCAGTCCGCGGCTGGACGGAAGGACCCGCTGCCGACCACTGCCGTGGCTTCCAGCGAGCCAGGATCGCGTTACATCGATTTTCTGATTCCCGGCCTGTTGGGAATGAACCTGATGAACTCCGGTATGTGGGGCATTGGTTTTGCCCTGGTGGACATGCGGCAGCGCAAACTGCTCAAGCGGTTTGTGGGCACGCCCATGCGCCGCAGTGATTTCCTGCTGGCGCTCACCAGCAGCCGACTGGTGCTGATGGTGATTGAAATCGTGCTTCTGCTTGGCTTTGGTGTGTTGGCCTTCCACATGCGCGTGTTAGGTTCGGTGTTCACGATTTTGCTGCTCACGACCATCGGGGCCATATCGTTTGGCGGCCTGGGGCTGCTCACTGCGAGCCGGGCCCAGAAAATCGAAAGCGTCAGCGGACTGATGAACCTGGTGATGATGCCGATGTGGATCTTCTCCGGCGTATTTTTCTCTTCCGAGCGTTTTCCCGCGATGTTGCAGCCCTTCATCAAATTGCTGCCCCTGACCGCGCTGAACGATGCCTTGCGGGCCACGATTCTTCAGGGTGCCTCTCTGGGGGCCCAGTCCGGACGACTGCTGGTTCTTGTGCTGTGGGGAGGCATCTCCTTTGCGCTGGCCCTTCGCTGGTTCCGCTGGACCTGATAAAGCTTTTCAAATCAGACAAATCCAATGTATTAATGACGCATTGGGCGCTCCTGCCCGGTGTATAATGAAGGCAGTGCTCACGAAATTACACTGCGCTGCAGGACTCGGTATACTGCTCGTTGTGCTGGTCACTTTCGTTTGCCCGGCGGTGGACTTGCCCGCAACCGCATTGCGCGCCCAGCAAGCCTCCATGCTGTTGCTTCTGAGCATTGCACTCTGGGCCCAGAGCTCTTTCATGCGCACCTGGGTAATTCCGGTATGGCAAATTTCCACCAATTATTTGGCTGGTTCGACGTCCAAATCTGGCCCTTCGTCCCTGACCGGCGTTTTGCTCTGTTGAGCTGAACTGCCGTTCTATTGTCAGGGCCACACTCACCCTTGGTTCAGGCTGAGTCTGGCTGTCATGCTTCCGTTCCCGCAATCCGGAGGTGACATGAAGGTAATCGAGCGACAGATCACATACGGACCATTTCTGGAGCAACTGCGCTCCGCTCCGGCCCGTATCCTCTTGCTCGACTACGATGGCACCTTGGCCCCGTTTTGCGTGGATCGCAGCCTGGCCGTTCCGTATCCCGAAGTGCCGCCCCTGATCGTCCGCATTATGAAGCAGGGAACCCGGGTGGTGCTGATTAGCGGCCGCCCGGTCAGGGAATTGCTGCTGCTTACCGGGATTTCTCCCCAGCCGGAAATCTGGGGCAGCCACGGTCTGGAGAGGCTGATGGCGGATGGCAGCTACGAAGTGAGTTCAGTGCCGGCGCACAAAGACTATCTGGTGGCCGCGGCGACCATTCTGCGCGACGCTGGACTGGAAGACCGTACTGAAATCAAGCCGGGAGGCGTTGCGGTGCACTGGCGCGGCCTTAACCCGGCGAAAGCAGAGAAATTGGCGCGCGAAGTACCCCAGCTTTGGCAGCCTCTGCTCGATCGGGCGCCATTAAGGTTGCTCGAATTTGATGGCGGCCTGGAAATTCGTGTAGCCGGTCGGGGCAAAGGGGACGCGGTTCGCGCCATCCTAAAGGAATCAGCGCCAGGCGCAGCGGTCGCCTATTTGGGCGACGACCAGACCGACGAAGATGCATTCCAGGCACTTAAGGGCCACGGACTGACGGTGTTAGTGCGCCCTCAGTCTCGGCCGACGGCAGCGGATATCTGGCTGCAACCACCTCACGAACTGCTCCAGTTCCTGGAGGAGTGGCTTCGCGCTTCAGGAGGGCAAAGATGAACGAAATTAAGGGACGAGTGATCAATGTTTCTAACCGCCTGCCCATTCTTATCCGGAAACATGCAGGCGGAGCCCGGTTGGAGAGAAGTTCCGGAGGACTGGCCACTGCCCTCGAAGCGGGTTGGCGCGACCAGCCCGGAGTCTGGATTGGATGGGCCGGCACCGGGCCGGAAGAAAATATCGAACCCTTTCTGGTGCGGGCTGCGCATCGGCGTTCCTACACTCTTCGCTCAGTCGCTCTTACTGAGGAAGAAATTGCCAAGTTCTATTCCGGCTTCGCCAATGAGATCATCTGGCCCCTGTTTCACGACATGCCTTCGCGCTGCAATTTCGAGCCTGAGTACTGGGAAATCTACCAGCGAGTGAATCGCAAATTCGCCAGTGTGGCGGCGGAAACCGCGCAGGACGACGACTTTGTCTGGGTCCATGATTACCACCTGATGTTGACTGCTTCTGCGCTGAGGCAGGCGGGAGTTCGGGCGCGCATGGGCTTTTTCCTGCACACTCCATTTCCTTCGCCCGACGTGTTTGAGAAGCTGCCGTGGAAAAAACCCATCCTAAAGTCACTGCTGGAATTCGATGTGATCGGGTTCCAGGGCGATCGCGACCGCTCAAACTTCGTGAGCTGTCTCGAACGCATGCTGCCTGAAGTCACGGTCGAGCGCAGTCATCCGCATCTGCTGGTGAATCAGGAAGGGCGGCAAACCGTGGTGGGCACGTTCCCCATCGGCATCGATTTTGAGGCGTTTGAGCGCGATGCGAAGCGTCCCGAGATCGCAGCGCATGCCGCCAACCTCAGGAAACGGGTCTCGGATGAGGTGCTGGTTCTGGGCGTGGACCGGCTGGATTACACCAAAGGGATTCCCGAACGGCTTAAGTCCTTCCGCCTGCTGCTGCGCCGCTTTCCCGAGATGCGAGGCCACATCACGCTGGTGCAGGTTGTAGTACCCAGCCGCGAGGAAATTCCCAATTACAAACATCTGCGCCGCGAAGTGGAACTGCTGGTCAGCCAGATCAATGGTGAGTTCACCGAACCGGGGTGGGTGCCGGTGCACTACATCCACCGGAACCTGGGGCGGGATGAACTTCTGGCCTACTATCGCGCCGCCGACATCGGCCTGGTGACTCCGCTCAAGGACGGAATGAATCTGGTGGCCAAAGAATTCTGCGCCGCTCAGATTGACGAGCGTGGAGTGCTGATTGTCAGTGAATTCGCCGGCGCCGGTCCGGAATTGCGCAGCGGAGCCATCATCGTCAATCCCAACGATTTTGCCGAAGTGGCCCAGGCCCTGTACGACGCCGCCCACATGAGCGCCGACGACAAGCGCTGCCGGATGCGGTTGCTGCGCCAGATCGTGAAAGACCACAACGTGCACCGCTGGATCCGTTCTTTCCTCCAGGCTATCCCGGAACCTGTCCCGGCGAAAGGCGATCAGGGAGGAGATTCCTGGGAGCCGGCTGCTAAATCAACGGAGCGTTCCCGGAGAATTTTGCCGGGCGTGGCCCTGGTGGCTGCAGCTCTCTCGCCAGCCAGTCGTCCGCGCTATGCGATGGGCAAGGACGCCAAGCTGCGCGTGCTGGGCAGCGCCGCGGGCGAAGACTAGTGCTCGGATTGTCATCCTGAGCTTCGCCTGCGAATGGGCCAACGAAGCCGAAGGATCCCTATAGCTTATCCATCACCGGTAGTATGCGGAAGTTTCCCACGCGGGCCGAGGTTGATTTGTCAGGCAGGGGGCCTTCGACAGCGGGTTTGCTCCGCTGCGCGAAGCAAACTCCTCTCTCAGGATGACAAGAGGTTTTACGATAAGGTTAGTTACTCCAATTGCTTCCCTTTCGTCTCCGGCAACTGCGTCGCCACCAGGCAAGCCAGCAGAAACGACACAGCGCACAGATAGAAGGCCCAACTCAGACCCCTCGCCTGTCCGACGCGCCCGATTACAAAAGGTGCGATTGAACTCATAGTGCGTGCGCCGTTGTAGGTAAAGCCCAAAGCGCGGGCCCGGACGCTGGTGGGAAAAATCTCGCTGCCGATAATTCCCGAGCCGGAGAAGAACCCAGTGCCGAAAAAGGCCAACACGGTACCCAGCACCATCAGCGCCCAAGGTGCCCTCGCCATGGCGTAAATCGGAACTATAACTGCCGCCACTAATGTGTATAAAATAAATGACTTCCTGCGTCCAGCGGCGTCAGCTACCCAGCCGAAGCTGGCGTATCCGGGGAACATTCCAACCAGGTTCAGCACTACCAGCAGCGTGGTCGTACCCATGATTCCGAAGCCGCGTCCGCCCTGCTCGACTGGCAAAGAAAGATAAGGCGGGATCCAGGTGAACAATCCCCACCAGGCGAACATGCCGAAGAAATTCATGAACAGCAACGCCAAAGTATGTTTTCCGTAGGGTGGTTTGAACAGGCCGGCGAATCCCATTTGGGTCGCGCTCGCCCTGGAGTCATCAACTCGGCCGAGCTCGCGTTGCCGCCACATTTCCGACTCGGGCACGCTGCGTCGAATCCACAAGACCACGAGCGCGGGCAGAATTCCCACGAAGAAGGCCATGCGCCAATCGGCGTAGTGGAGCACGATGCCCACCGCCAGCGCGGCCAGAGCGTAACCGATGGCCCATGAACTCTGGACGATGGAGATGGCTCTTGCCCGCAACTCGGCCGGCCAGGTCTCGGCTACCAGGGTGGCGCCGGTGTTCCACTCTCCGCCCATTCCCAGCCCGAGGATGAAACGGAAAACCGCCAGCATCACCACCGAAGTTGCGAGGCCGGAGGCGAAGGAACATACCGAATAAGTAAGGATGCTCAACATCAGGGCGCGCTTGCGGCCCAGGCGGTCGGCAATGAATCCGAATGCGACGCCGCCGATTCCCGATGCCAGCAGGGTCAGGCTGTTCAGCAGGCCCGCGGTTCCCTTGGTCATCCCCAGGTCGCGCATCACGTGCGCCAGCACCAGGGCGTAAAGCATGGCGTCGAAAGCGTCGAGCATCCAGCCCAATGCAGCGGCCACGAGCGTTCGGCGTTGCGCGGAGGTGGCTTGCGTGAAAGGGAAGGCCAGGCTGGTTGCCATCGGACGGATTGTTAATGGTTCGCAGCCGATTGGCAATCGAAAACCTGGGTTGGCGCTAGGAATTTCTGTGTCCTCTGTGGTTTTCCTGATTGGAACCACGGAGGACACTGAGGACACTGAGAAAGGCAATCCTGTCTGTTTCAAAAAATATCGGATGAGTGAGCTCCGTGTGCTCTGTGTCCTCTGTGGTTTTCTTGATTCGAACGACGGAGGGCACTGTGAACTACAAGTTCAGGAGATGGAAATATCTGCGGGCTTTGCGGACGTCACGCGCGATCTGTTCGCGCAGGGCTTCGATCGAGGGAAATTTAATCTCGTCGCGCAGGCGCTGTAAAAAATAGATCTCCACTTCGGTTTCAGGGGCCAATTCGATGGGATGAAAGTTCAACAGGTGAGTTTCGACTGCGAATGATTCAGTCCCAAACGTGGGGCGTCCTCCTACGTTCGTGACCGAGTCAAAGCACTCCTTGCCCACGCGGGTGCGGCTGACATAAACCCCGTCCTTGGGCACGAACTCTTCATAGCGGCTCAGGTTGATGGTGGGCACTGTGTATTTAGAGCCGTATCCTCGTCCCCGGCCCGCGGTGGAGAGCATACTGAAGGGATGTCCCAGCAGGTGCCGGGCGCGGCTGACCCGGCCTTCGCTCAAAAGGCGGCGGACGTGGCTGCTGGAGACGGGTTCGCCGCGCAGTTTCATCTCCGGATAAACTTTGACCTCGAAGCCCATCTCGCGTCCGAACTCAGCCAGCGTACCGACATTGCCCGCGGCCTTATGGCCGAAATGAAAGTTGTAGCCTTCATGCACTTCGCGGGCGCGCAGCTGTTTCCTGAGTATTTCTTCCGCGAACTGCCGTGGCGTCATCAATGAAAGATCTCGACCGAAAGGCAGGAGGAGCACCGCGTCCAGGCCGCTGGCCTCGAGCAGGCGAAGTTTTTCCCGAGTAGGTGTGATCAGCTTGAGTCCGGAATCCGGTTTCAGGATGCGGACCGGATGGGGCTCGAATGTCACCGCTATGGCTTTGGCGCCTTGCTGCCGCGCGCGCTCCACGATTTTCTTAAGCACGTGGCTGTGAGCGCGGTGCACGCCGTCAAAGTTGCCGATACTGACCACAGTCGGGCCGAACTTTGCCGGAACCTCGTCGAGTTTGTGGAAGACATGCATTAAAAGCAGCTTCTAGCTCCTGGCTTCTGGCGTCCAGCTAGACCCAGAACCCATTCACCGCAACGAGGGCAAGAACACACGCAACATTTGCGAACTTTGCGAAACATCTTTGCGGCCTTTGCGGTTTAAGATTTTCCTTCCTAAATCTCAAACTCTAGTTTCATGCCGTCATACGAGAGCCGTACATGCGGCGGAAGCGACGCGTCGGTCTCTGCATGCGGCAGGTCGTGGCAAATATGGGTGAAGAATGCGCGCCTGGGTTTGACTCGTTCCACGATGCGGAGCGAATTCTCCACCGTCGAGTGTGTGGGATGAGGCTTGTGCCGCAGCGCGTCAAGAAAAAGAATGTCCAGGTCCCGCAGCTTGTCAAACGCGGCCTCGGGCACGGAACTATGATCAGTTAGGTAGGCAGCTGAGCCAAACCGAAAGCCGTAGATCTCAGTTTCCCCATGGATCACGGCGACTGGTTCGAAACGCGCGCCGAACAATTCCAGCGGGCCTTCCAGGGGTTTGAGTTCCACCTGCGGTAGCCCGCCGAATTTGTAGTCCGCGTCAAAAATGTAACGAAACATGCTGCGGACGAACGCGGCCACTTCGGGACGGGCATAGAGCGGGAGCTTGCCCGGCCGGTGGCGAAAGCTGAGGGGCCGCAGGTCGTCAATGCCCAGAATATGGTCGGCATGCGCGTGCGTGTAAAGCACCGCGTCAAGACTGCGTATATTTTCGCGGATTGCCTGCTCGCGAAAATCCGGTGTAGTGTCGATGAGCACGCTTCGCCCCCCATACTCAATCAGCACCGAGGGCCGGGTGCGGCGGTCACGCGGGTCGGAAGAGCGGCAGACGGCGCAGTCGCAGCCAATGGTGGGCACGCCCATGGACGTGCCGCTGCCCAGCACCGTCAGCGTGGCTTTCATCGTTTCGCGGGGTTTGTGCCGGTCGCCTGCGGCGGCCGGGCCAGGGCGTTGGTCACTTCCACGTAAGCCATGCGCAATTCGTAAAGGCAGTTCTGCAAAAAGTTTTCTTCCGCGGGCGTGAGGTTGCCCTTGGTTTTTTCCGCCAGCAGACCAAGTGTATCCACGGTCTGGCGCGCACCCAGGAGATCGATTCGCGGCTGTCCTCGCTCTTCCTGCATGAGCCCGAGTTGCAGCATGGCGGTCATATACAGAGAGGCCATGAAGCGCTCGAAGGTCATCTCCATTTCTTTCGCAGAATGGCCGCTGAGTTCGACTCGCGCGTCCAGTTCGCTGGCCGATTTGCGGTAAGCATCGGCCTGTTCTTTTTGCTCTGCCGCGCTTGGATTCGGCGGCGCGGACGAATCCAGCGAAGATGTATCCAGGGGCGAAGGTTCGGTCGCGGCCGGACCCGCCTCGGCGGCCGCGGGAGCAGCGGGCTTTGATGTGGACACCTCCTCTTCACTGACTTCCTGGCGCAACTCGCCGTCGGAGGTGAACAGTCGCCGGTCGGTTACGGTAAAGCTTTCCTGCTTTTTTTCGGCCATAGATTCTTTCCTTGAATTACTTGAATATGTCCGCAAACGGCAGGCTCGCCACGACGGCGGCGCTCCCGCCAGCCTCCACTTGCTTGCCAGGTGTCGCAACTTCGCGGCGGATGTAACCCAGCGCCACCCGGCGCTCGCCGCCTGACACGGGCAGGGAAGCGGCGGTGGTAATTTCGCCGACATCTTTTCCTTCCACCAGGACCTTGCTTCCCGGAGCGGGCAAAGGCCCGTGGACTTCAAAGCCTATGAATTTGCGGCGCACCTGGCCGCGCGAGCGGATGCGTTCCACGATCTCCTGGCCAACGTAGCAGCCCTTGGAAAAATTCAAGGCGCGGTCCTGCTCCGTTTCCTGGGGCAAATCGCGCTCGCGGATGTCGGTGCCATAGCTCGGAATCCCCGCAGCGACGCGTAAAAGATCAAGCGCGGCCGTCCCCACCGGCCTCGCCCCGGCTCTCACCAGTGCTTGGCACACTTTCTCCAGTTCAACGGGCGCCAGCCACAATTGAAAAGATTCTACCTGCGGATTATCGCAACGTACGAGAGTCACGGCAGTTTGCTGCCAGGTCGCTGCGACAAATTGCAAAGGCGTGAGGTTGGGCACCTCGAACCCCGCTGCCTGCAAGGCCGCCCGGGACTCTGGTCCCGCGATTCCAACGGATGCCAGGTTCTCGCTCGCTACCTCGACGTCGTCCATGATGATGTATTTGTCGAAGACGGCGAGGATTTTCTCGAGCTGCGACTGGTCGGTATCGACCAGCAACGACTCCGCCCGATTATAGGCGTACAAATCGCCCAGGATATGTCCTTGCGGATTGAGCAGAAAAGCGTACACGCCCTGCCCGGGCGCGAGATCGCGGATATTGTTGCTGACCATGCCGTTCAGCCAGCGCACCCGGTCGCTGCCGGTGAGTGAGACCTTGGCGCGGGCGCCGAGTTCGTAAACCCCAGCGGCCGTAACCAGCGCCTGGAATTCGGAGCGGACGTCGCCAAAGTCGGCGGCTGGCGGAACCGGGGCCGAGGAGGCTGCGTCCACTGCGTTTTGTGGTGTGGTCACGCTCATTTTCTATTGCTTTGATTATATAGCGCTGCGATGTTGGGCGGGCGTTTCCGTCCCATTTGACGTGGGACGGGCGAGGACGCCCGTCCTCCATTTTTTTGTTTCTTGCTTTGCGCGCTGCCGAGCGAGTTGATAACCTTCCATTCCGTGAGTCCCAAAAAGCGTATCGCCATCATTCCTGGAGACGGTATAGGCCCGGAAGTCATCGCCGAGGCCGTGAAAGTCGTTCAGGCAGCGGGCACCGGCGTCGAAATGACCCATTTCGACTGGAGTGCCAATCGGTACCTGGCGGACGGCGTTACCGTCCCCCCGGACGGCTTCGTCATGCTGGAACGCGATTTCGACGCCATCCTGGTCGGCGCCTTTGGCGACCCGCGCGTAGCTACAAATATGCATGCCAAGGAAATCCTCCTGGGCATGCGATTCAAGATGGACCTGTACGCCAATGTGCGCCCGGTGCGTTTGCTGGACGCTTCGCTCTGCCCGCTGAAAGGCGTCGAATCCAGGGACATTGATTTCGTCGTAGTGCGCGAAAATACCGAGGGCGTGTACGTCGATGCCGGCGGCGTATTCAAGCCGGGCACTCCTGATGAGGTCGCGGTGCAGGAAGACATCAACACCCGCAAGGGCGTGGAGCGGGTGGTCCGCTATGCCTTTGAGTATTGCGAGCGTCACAAGAAGCAGGATGGGATTCCGCGCCAACGCGTGCTCATGTGCGACAAGTCGAATGCCATGACCCACGCGGGTGGACTTTGGCAGCGGGTGTTCAAGGAAGTGGGCCGCGAGTATCCGCAGATCACTTCGCAGCACATGTACGTGGACGCGCTCTGCACCCAGATGGTGCGCGATCCGCGGCAGTTCGATGTGATCGTGACCAACAACATGTTTGGCGACATCATCACCGACCTGGCCGCCGGCCTGCAGGGCGGACTGGGCATGGCCGCCAGTGGAAATATTCATCCCGGAAAGACGTCCATGTTCGAGCCGGTGCACGGCTCCGCGCCGCCTATTGCGGGCAAGAACATCGCCAATCCCTTGGGAGCGATTCTTACGTCGGCGATGATGCTGGCGCATTTGGGCCTGACCCGCGAGGCGGAAAACATCGAAGCTTCGGTGCTCGAAGCGATGCGTCAAAAGAAGACCACGCAGGATGTCGGCGGCAGCCTGGGGACACGGGAAGCGGGGGAGTGGGTGGCGAAGCGGGTCGCAGGCTGATTCACTCCCGGTTCAATTGTGGAAGGGCACGGCTTCAGCCGTGCCAATAAACGAATCAAGCGACCGGCTTTAGCCGCCCTGGCGCCTCGAGGTGGCGAAGAACGTGCGCTCGTCGAAGATGTCCACAGCGGCTGAAGCCGCCTCCCTTTGCGCGACTCTATTCGCACGGCTTGAAGCCGTGCGCTTCCGCGATGCACGAAGGCTGATCGCCCCGTGGAAGGGCACGGCTTCAGCCGTGCCAATAAACGAATCAAGCGACCGGCTTTAGCCGCCGTGGCGTCTCGTCGAGCGAGAACCCCGGATGCGCTGACGAATATGGATAGTCTTTGGGTGATTCAACGAACCCGGCGCGCACAGGGTTCAGATGAATGTAGCGTCGATGCTTCTCGAAATCCGTCGAATCGTGAATCCGATGATTGGTAAAACTTCGTTGCCAGATTTCCATTCTTGAACCGGTTTCTTTCATGAAGCGATGAGAATAGCCGCCTTTGATGAATTGCATCGCTCGCTCCAGCGCTAGGGTGGGATTGGGAGCGAGTAGCAGATGGATGTGATCGGACATGATGACAAATTCGTAAAGATGAAAAACGCCGCGCTCGCGATAAGTGAACGGGGTGTCGAGAAACATGCTAGCCGCGCGTTCGGACTGGAACAGGGATCGACGCCCCCAGGTTACAGAGGTGACGAAGAATGTGCGCTCGGCGAAATTGTCCACAGCGGCTGAAGCCGCCTCCTCTTTGACTCTTTTTCGCACGGCTGAAGCCGTGCGCTTCCACAATCCCGCGATGAGCCATTCTTGCCTCCGTGGAAGGGCACGGCTTTCAGCCGTGCCAAACAAAAGCGATGGCAAACCGGCTTTAGCCGGAGTGGCGCCGCGAGGTGGCGAAGAACGTGCGCTCGGCGAAATTGTCCACAGCGGCTGAAGCCGCCTCTTTTCTTGGGACTCTGTTCGCACGGCTGAAGCCGTGCGCTTCCACAGACACAACTCGATTGTCCGATGCCTCAGAGCCAAGGCGATGTGATGCTGGTCACACGGGAAGCCAGCAATTCCCGAAACGGGCTGTCCAATTCCAGCCGGGAGATTGTGCGGGTCAATCCCGCCGCCCGGTCAGGAGCGCCAGTTCGCGCCATTTCCAGTGGCAATCGACATCGCTGAAGCCGATCTCGCGCAGCCATTGCAGCTGGGTTTCCAGAGCCAGCAATTTGTTGGAAGGGTCTTCGGTTTCCACGGTGCATCCAATGTGCCGCAGGAACTCTTCATGCAGCTGGGGCGTTGCCGAGGCCACATGCTCGAGATTGCAAAACACCCCGCCCGGGTTTAGCCGGGCGTGGATCTCAGCGTAGAGTGACCGCTTGCGTTCGTGGGTGAGATGATGAATAGCAAAACTGGAGATTACCGCGTCAAACATGCCTAGCTGGGGAAGGGGGTCCTCCAGGTTGTGAGGCATGACTTCGACCGAGGGATCGCCGGCAAAGCGTCTGCTGGCTGCGTCCAGCATGGCGGGAGAAAAATCAATCGCCACCGCGGTCGCGTTGGGATGAGCTAATTTGACCAGGGCAAGTAGGCGTCCGTCTCCGGTGCCGAGATCGAGGATGCGTCGAACCGACTCAGGAATGAATTCCAGAAGGGTTGACTCGCCTTCGACCCGGTGCGGGATGGAGTCGGCGCGGCCCAGGTAATCGAGTGCGTGCTGAGTTGAGGCCCAGAGATTGACGCTCATCTGAAAAGTATAAACTCATATCTCATGGCTAAATTGAAGATGGGCGGCAAGAGGCGTCCGGCGTCGATCCTTGATGTTGTTTTGCTTCTTCTGTTGTTCACCGCCTCCGGGCAGGCCTGGGCGGGATCGCGGACAGGAGAGCACAAAGTGGCGGGCGAGTCGCCCGCGACCACACTACCAACCACTCAACCGGCCACTCAGCCTGCCGAAGAGCAGAAGATCTCGCCGCAGGAAGCGGAGAAGCTGTTCCGCTCGGTGGACGAGATTCTCAAGTTTGCCAGCAAAGATACTTTGCTTCCCATCAAGCATGAGGTCAAGCGCCAGTTGGTCAGCCGCGACGTAGTGGAAAGCTACGTCAGTAAGCACACCAGCGAGGACGAAGACGCCAAGCGCCTGCGGCGTTCTGAACTCGTGCTTAAGAAATTCGGACTGCTGCCGCGAGACTTCGATCTGGGAAAATTCCTGCCCCTGCTGCTGAAAGAACAGGTCGCGGGATACTACGATCCCAAAACCAGGACCGTCAATCTTCTTGACTGGCTGGGCGCGGACCAGCAGAAGCCGGTGCTGGCGCATGAACTGACGCATGCGTTGCAGGACCAGTCTTTCAATCTCGAGAAATATATGAAGCCGGCGGATGCCGATCTGGTGAAGAAGAAAGAAATAACCGCGCAGGACATCGAGAATGACGAGGTCAGCACCACACGGCAGGCCGTGGTCGAGGGCCAGGCCATGGTCGTGCTCGTGGACTACATGCTGGAGCCCATGGGCCTGTCGCTGAAGGATTCGCCGCAGGTGGTCCAGGGCCTGAAGGACGGCATGCTGGTGGGAACGGCGGACTCAGTGCAGTTCCGTAATGCTCCGATCTACATGAAGGAAGCGCTGACCTTTCCCTATCGTTACGGCATCGATTTCATCGCCGACGTTCTGGTCAAGGGCGGGAAAGACAAAGCTTTTGCTGAGCTTTTTCGCAATCCTCCGCGGACCACGCGACAGATCATGGAACCTCAGACCTATCTTTCCGGTGAACGCCTGGAGCCCATGCCGGTGCCCGACCTGCGCCAGGTGTTCAAGAATTATGACCGCTTCGATGTGGGTGCGGTGGGCGAGTTCGACGTCGCGGTTTTGATTGACCAGTATGCCGGGCCCGCAATTTCGCACACCCTGTATCCCCACTGGCGCGGAGGTTACTACTTCGCGGTTCGGCCCAGGGGGGATCCCGCCGCGCCCCTGGCGCTGCTCTACGCCTCGCGTTGGTCCACTCCGGAAAAGGCGTCCAACTTTGCCGCGATCTATGCCGCGGGGTTAGGCAAACGATACTTGCGTGTGCACGATGTCGCGCACGCTGGTGAGCAGCCGGCTATCGAGACCGCTGCCTCGGACCATTTGACTGGCAAGCGAACCTGGCTGACCGAAGATGGCCCCGTCGTCATCGATGTGCAGGGCGACACGGTCATGGTCACCGAGAGCCTGGACCAGGACACGACGGACAAGCTGGAGCAGGAAATATTTGGCATGGCCGCAGCGGCAAAATAGATTTGTGATCGGTGGGACCGGGTCTCCGACCCGGTCAGGCGGCCAAAGGGCCGCAGTCGTGCGAGTGATCCAAAAACGGTAATTAAATACTTGCCGTATCGCCGATGTTCTTTTTCCGCCGCCTTCTCGTAGCCTTTTGATGCTCCAAGAAAACTTGGCCGATTTCTACTCCGATATGCGTCTGATCTTCCATCTGTTTACGCGCCCACACGCCCATTCGCAAAATCCACTGGAATTCCTCTGGCGAGTAGAACCAGCGGCAGCCATTGCATAGCCCATGGGCCGGAAGATAGTTGGGCAGCTGGTGTTTTCCGCCAGCAGCATGAGAGAGAACATGATCGGCCGCAAACTTGCTCTCCGTAATCTTGCCGCCACAGAGATGGCAGCGGGCATCCGTCTTGTCGAGTACGGCTGCCCGTTGCTCACGGGTTAGGGACAGGCGACGCGGAGGACGCGGAAGGGTCTTCCGTTCTTCGTGGAGGAGCTTCAGGCGGCCAGCTAGCTCCTTAAACGATTCAGGTTGGCGTGGTTCATTCATGTTCGTGTCCGATCTGCAATCAATACTTTACCGTTCGGAGAGTATATTCCAGTGCGGCTGCGGTTTCCTGAGCTGTTTTCGGAATATTGATCTCAGCGCGAAGGAGTTCAGACAGCACGGCTTCAAGTATATGATTGCTCAAAAACTAGCGGTGCTTCGCACCGCCTGACCGGGTCGAAGACCCGGTCCCACACGGTCCTACACAGTCCCACACCGTCTCACACGGTCGCCCTGTATAATCACCCCTTTCCGAGGAGACCTTTGCCACACTCAGAAATTGGAATTATCGGCGGCAGCGGGCTGTATTCGATGCCCGGCCTGACCAAAGTCAAAGAGGTACGCCTGAAGACGCCCTTCGGCAAACCCTCGGACGCTTATGTCCTGGGCACGCTGGAAGGCCGTAGAGTCGCGTTCCTGGCCCGTCACGGCCGCGGACACCGCATTCTTCCCACCGAGCTGAATTTCCGGGCCAACATCTATGGCTTCAAGCAACTGGGGGTGGAGCGTATCGTTTCCATCTCCGCCGTGGGATCGCTGAAAGAAGAGCATAAGCCGCTGGAGTTCGTGATTCCCGACCAGTTTTTCGACCGCACTCGCCACCGCGTGGATACGTTTTTCGGAAAGGGCATCGTGGCCCACATCGCCTTTGCTGATCCCATCTGTCCTCAGCTGGCCCAGGCCGTCGAAGGCGCGTGCAGAAAAGCCGGGGTCACCGCGAAGCGCGGCGGCACTTACGTGTGCATGGAAGGTCCGCAGTTTTCGACTAAGGCTGAATCCAACGTCTATCGCAGCTGGGGCATGGACGTGATCGGCATGACTAACCTGCAGGAAGCCAAACTGGCCCGCGAGGCGGAAATCTGTTATGTGACCGTCGCGATGGTCACGGACTACGACTGCTGGCATCCGCACCATGATTCGGTAACCGTGGACCAGATCGTGGCTGTGCTGCTGAAAAATGCCGAAAACGCGACCCGGGTGGTGCGCGAGGCGGTATCCGCCATGCCGAAGGAGCGCGCCTGCAAGTGCGGCTCGGCGCTGGCCCATGCCATTCTCACCGATCGCAGCAAGATTCCTGCGGCCGCCCGCCAGAAATTGAAACTCATCCTCGATAAATATCTCAAGGCCCGGAAAGCATGAGCATCGTCGCAGTGGGTTCAGTCGCGTTCGATACGATCGCCAGTCCGTCGGGAAAAGTGGAAGGCGTTCTCGGCGGCGCGGCCACGTATTTCGCTTTGGCTGCCAGCTACTTCACCGATGTGCGCGTGGTCGCGATTGTAGGCGAAGACTTCACCTCTGAGCACGAAAACGTACTGAAGAAGCGCGGAGTGGATACGCGCGGCATCGAACACGCTAAAGGGAAGACGTTTCGTTGGGGTGGCCAGTATCTGGACAACTTGAACGAGGCCAAGACCGACTTTACCGACCTCAACGTATTTCAGAACTTTCAGCCCCACATTCCAACCCATTATCAGGATTCGCAGTTCCTGTTTCTGGCCAATATCCAACCCGACCTGCAGGCCATGGTGCGGCGGGAGATGAAGACGGTGCGCATGACCGGCGGCGACACCATGAATTACTGGATCAACAACGCACGCCAGCAGTTGGCCGAAACTCTGAAGCTGGTGGACGTGCTGTTGATCAACGATACCGAAGCCAAAAGCCTGGCGGGAGAAACCAACCTGCCGCGGGCTGCGCTGAAAGTACTGGCCATGGGGCCGCAGGCATTGGTCATCAAGCACGGTGAGTACGGCGCGACTATCTTCTTTCGTGAAGGCGCGTATGGCATCGGTCGTCATCCCTTTCGCGCTCCCGCGCTGCCCATCGACGAAGTCAAGGATCCTACCGGCGCAGGCGATTCCTTTGCTGGCGGCTTCATGGGGTACATCGCCTCGCAGGGAGAATTGAGCCGCGAAGTCCTGAAACGCGCGCTCTTTTACGGTGGCGTGATGGGGTCGTTTGCGGTGGAGCGTTTTGGCACCGAGCGCTTGCAGTCGCTGACCCGCGAAGAAATCGACGCCCGCTTTCAAATCTTCCGCGAGCTGACCCACCTGGAATGAGCGCGCAGCCGATCCGGCGCTGGGACCGCGAGATCGCCCTGCTGGCATGGCTCACCACGTGCGTTTCGATTCTTTCCTTTCTGTTTTACCTGCGGCGCGGCGAAATCCTGCTCTACGGCGACGCGGTGGCGCACATCAACATTGCGCGCCGGGTGTTCGATTCCCGCACTCCGGGCCTGCTGCAATTGGGAACCGTCTGGCTGCCGCTGCCCCACTTGCTGATGATCCCGTTTCTGCTCTCGAACTGGATGTGGAAGACGGGAGTCGGCGGATCGATTCCATCAATGGCCGCATACGTCTTCGGAACGGTCGGGATTTTCCGCCTGGTGCGCGGCGTCCTGAGCCCGGCCTCACAGCCCAGTCCGATGGTCAGATTCACGGCGTGGCTGGCGGCGCTCATTTACGGCTCCAATCCTAACCTGATTTATCTGCAAGCCACGGCCATGACTGAACCGCTCTACCTGGCGCTGTTCATTTGGGCGCTGGTGTATTTCAACGAATTTGTGCAGGAGTGGCGCCCGCCCGTCGAAAGCGCGAACCCGCCCGCCAGGTCTGCCTTGGTCAAATGCGGGACTTGCCTGGTCGCTGCTTGCCTGACCCGTTATGACGGATGGTTTCTGGCGGTTGTGATGGGTGTGGCTGCGATGGCAGTCGCGCTTCGAGTCCATCACCCCTGGCAGGGCCTGAGAGGCCGGCTCATAAGATTTCTTCTCGTGGCTGCCGCGGCTCCGGCGTTGTGGCTGGCCTATAACGCGATCGTCTATCGCAATCCGCTTGAGTTCGCCAACGGCCCCTATTCGGCGAAGGCCATCGAACAGAGGACGCCGGGCGCATTTCATCCCGGCAGTCATGATCTTCCGACTGCGTTCAGCTACTTTTTGAAGTCAGCGGAGGTGAATCTCGCCGCCGAGGGATGGCAAAAACTCTGGATCCTGCTGGCGCTGGCGGGAGTGATCGCAAGCCTCGCCCAGTCGCGGTTGCGGAATCAAGCGTGGCCGCTGCTCCTGCTCTGGGTCCCGGTGCCGTTCTATGCGCTCTCCGTCGCCTACAGCGGCGTGCCCATTTTCATGCCCGTGTGGTGGCCGTTTTCCTATTACAACGTGCGTTATGGATTGGAACTACTTCCGGCATTCGCGGTGTTTGTGGCTGTGGCGGTTTACTTCGCCGCGGAGGTGATGCGTCGCCGCGCCTTTAAACTTTCAGTCGCAGTGGCGGGCATGATCTTCGCGGCCGCGAGCTACGGCTCGATCTGGTCTGCGCCGGTCTGTCTTGGCGAAGCCACAGTCAACTCGCGGGGGCGCGTCGCGGTGGAACGGGAACTGGCTGACTTTCTAAAGGCGCTCCCGAATGATTCGACCCTGCTTATGTACCTGGGCGAACACGTCGGGGCGTTGCAGCAGGCTGGCATCCCGCTGCGGCGGGTCATCAATGAAGGCAACCATCGCACCTGGAAGCAGCCCGTCGATGTGGATGGATTGTGGGAGCGCGCGCTGGCCAATCCGTCGCAGTACGCCGAGTTTGTCATCGCCTTCGAGGGCGACGCGGTTTCCAATGCAGTCCAGAAGCAGAATCTGATGCCGCTGGCGGTGATCCATGCCTCGGGTCAGCCCAAGGCGACGATCTACCGGACTCGCGCCCCGTCCCGGTAATCATCTCGGTTAACTTGCGGGCGCGGAAGCCGCCGGGGGACCAAGTTTTCCGATGATAAAATCCAGCCACCCGAGCTTCCATGCCACTCGTGCAACGTATCCACGAAGTCCTGATGAGCGAAATTTCTTCGGCCGGGGTTTACCTTTTGCGCCTGGTAATGGCCGCGTTGCTGGGAGGCGCCATAGGGCTGGAGCGCGAGATCAAACATCGTCCCTCCGGCCTGCGCACCAATCTCTTCATTTGCGTCGGTGCTGCGCTGTTTACTTTGCTGTCGGATGCACTGGCGGTCCGCTACCTCGGCGACCACACCCGCATAGCGGCACAGATCATTCCGGGCATCGGATTCATCGGGGCAGGTTCCATTCTGCACAATCGGGACAATCTGGTGACTGGCCTCACGTCTGCCGCCACGCTGTTCGTGGTGGCCTCGGTCGGTATGGCGGTGGGAGGCGGCCTCTACCTCACCGCGATTTTTGCCACCGCGCTCATTCTGGTTTGCCTCTTCCTTCTGGGAAATGCCGAGCAGAAACTCAATCTCAAGCTGACAGTGCACACTTACGAGGTTACCGGCAGCAACCCGGATGACCTTAAGGCGGAAGTCAACGCCGCCTTGGAATGCATCCACGCCATGATGGGGAACGTGCATGTGGCTGAGACCCGGCAGCATGTCCGCCTGCAGTTTGAGCTGGCAGGAACGCGCAAGGAGCAGGAGAAAGCACTGCAGGCATTGAAGCAGTCTTCACTGCTCGAAACGGTTGTACCTCTGGGGCCGGTGCAGATCGAATGACGCCATCGCATCGAGTCGTTCCTTTCGTCAAGGCGAATGCCTGCGGCAACGATTTCCTGATTATTGATGGCATGTACGTTCCGCCCGATGTTGCGGAGTTCAGCAAGCGCATCTGCGACCGCTATCGCGGCGTCGGAGCGGACGGCGTAGAGTGGTTGTTTCCCGATCCAGACGTTGACGTGCGAGCCCAACTGTTCAACGCCGATGGCTCGGAAGCAGAGATTTCCGGCAACGGTACCCGCTGTGTGGCAGCTTACCTCTGCTCGGAACGGGCTGGAGAAAACTTCGCGATCCGGACTGGCGCCGGGATCAAGAGCTGCGAACTTATCAGCCGCAGTGAATCCCGGTACGAGTTCGAAACCGCCATGGGCGAGCCGCGGGTTGGAGAAGAAGTCACGATCCGGCTTTCATTTGGTGAAGTACGCGGCGTCCAAGTTTCCATGGGAAACCCGCACTACGTCATCCTGGTAAAGCAGTTCGCTCCGGAATGGCAAGCCGAGGCCGCCGAAATCGGGCGTCATGCCCACTTCCAGCAAGGGGTTAACATTGAACTGGTGATGATCAAGGATGCGGGGAATGTCGAAGTCAGATTTTTCGAGCGCGGAGTCGGCGAGACCCAGTCTTCCGGGACAGGGTCCTGCGCCTCCGCGGTAGCTGCCATCGCCACAAAACACGCCCACTCGCCGGTACGGGTTCATGCTCCGGGCGGAGTGCAGACGGTCCGCTGGGAGGGACAGGTTTTTCTTCGGGGTCCGGCGGAATTGGTCTGCCGCGGCGAGTTTTTCGTTTAGAGCCCGGTTTGTCGTTCGTGGTTAAGATGGACACAGATGCCTTCGCCTAAAAGAGCTTCGCGTATCAGGCCGCCGGCGCTCCAGCCCGGTGACACCGTGGGCATTGTGGCCCCAGCCAGCAATGTCAAACCGGGGCAACTGGAAGCGGGCTGCGCGGCTTTGCGCGACCTGGGATACAAGCCTTTCTATTTTGATTCCATCTTCGAGCGTGATCTCTATTTCGCCGGTTCGGCCACGCGGCGCGCGAGGGAACTGGAGGAAATGTTCATCCGTGACGAAGTGCGGGCGATCGTGTGCGCCCGGGGTGGATACGGCGCGAATTATCTTCTGGATATTCTCGATCTCAAGAAGGTCAAGGCACATCCCAAGATTTTTGTCGGCTACAGCGATCTGACCACTCTTCTGACTTACTTCACGGACGCGACTGGGTTGATCACTTTTCACGGTCCCATGGTGGCCAAGGATTTTGCGCACGCCGACGGAGTGGACCAAAATTCCTGGGAATGCGCCTTGAACGGGTCTTCAGAATGGGAGCTCGAACTGGATTCGGATGTGAGGTCACTGGCCGTGGGGTCTGGAGAAGGAATTCTTTATGGCGGGTGCCTCTCCATTCTGGTGGCCTCATTGGGCACGCCCTATGAAATTCGCACCGCGGGCACAATTCTGTTCCTCGAAGACATCGCCGCCAAGCCTTACCAGATCGACCGCATGCTCATGCAGTTGAAGCTGGCGGGAAAGCTGGCCGATGTCCAGGGCATCATCTTTGGTGAAATGTTGGATTGTGAGCAGAATAAGGATCAAGGGTACAGGCTCGAAGAAGTTGTACTGCGCGTGGTCGGCGGTCTGGGCGTGCCCGTGGCTTACGGCTTACGCTCTGGACATGTTTCCGGTCGGAACATTACTTTGCCATTCGGAGTGCAGGCAGCGCTGGATGTTAGTGCCCGCGGGGTCAACCTTAAAATACTCGAAGCAGCCACGACTACGGCAGTTTCGTCACGGTCTGCGGGATGAAGACAAACAAAAATAACCACGGAGGACACTGAGGACACGGAGTGCTCTCCGCGTGAAGGCACGAACTATGAGCGACAAACGGCACATACACCTGATCGGTATTTGTGGCACCGCCATGGCGTCTCTGGCCGGCATGCTCAAGCAGCGCGGTTTTCGCGTGACCGGCTCCGACGCGGCTGCGTATCCCCCGATGTCGGACTTCCTGGCGTCCCTGGATATTCCGGTGGCCCAGCCTTTTGCGGCCGCCAATCTCGCTCCGCGGCCGGATATGGTCGTGGTGGGAAATGCCATTTCGCGCGGCAACGTTGAACTGGAGCACATTCTGGACCAGCGCATTCCGTTCTGCTCGCTGCCGCAAATCCTGCACGAAGAATTCCTGCGCGGCAAAGAAGTTCTGGTTGTGGCGGGTACACACGGCAAGACTACGACCACCTCGATGCTGGCCTGGATCTTCCACAGCGCCGGTGTGCAGCCTTCGTTCCTGATTGGAGGCATCGCGGAGAATTTCGGCAGCAGCTTCCAGTTGGGCGAGGGCAAACACTTCATCCTTGAAGGCGACGAGTACGACACCGCGTTCTTCGACAAGGGTCCGAAGTTTCTACACTATTTTCCCGACGCCATCATCCTGACTTCGGTGGAGTTCGATCACGCCGACATTTATAGAGACCTGGACGCGGTGGAGACCGCATTCAAGCGCCTGGTCAACCTGGTGCCGGGACGCGGCCGGATCGTCGCACTGGACACAGGTGAGAGCATCGAACGCTGCCTGGCCAAGGCGTTTTGTCCAGTGGAGCGTTACGGAAGCAGCCCACGCGCCACCTGGCAGATAAGAGATCTCCGGCTGGATTCCACTAGCACCTCGTGGACCGTATTGCAAGACGATAAGCCCTGGTCGGATTTTGAATTTGCCCTGGCCGGCGAATACAACGTGTTGAACGCAACCGCAGCGGCTGCGCTGGCTTCCGGATGTGGAATCCCCAAGGAGCAAATTGCCGCCGCGTTAAAGACGTTCAAGAGCGTGAAACGCCGCCTGGAGGTGAGGGCTCAGGTGAACGGCATCACCATCATCGACGACTTCGCGCATCATCCCACGGCGATTGCGGGCACGCTCAAGGCGCTGCATGCGCGCTATCCCGGGTCCCGGTTGTGGGCGATTCTCGAGCCCCGGTCCAACACCCTCCGGCGCAACGTTTTCCAAGACGAGCTGGCCCGCAGTCTGGCAGTCGCGGATGAGGTCGTGGTGGCCAACGTATTCAAATCTGAATCGATCCCCGAAAGCGAACGCATGGACGTGGCCGCGCTGGTAGCCGACGTGCAAAAGCTGGGCCGGCGCGCGCGCCTCCTGCCCGACGCCGATGCGATCGTGCAGACGGCAGCGCCCGAAATGCGGCCCGGAGATGTCGTGGCTATTCTTTCCAACGGCGGCTTTGGCGCCATTTACGAAAAGCTGCCGCAACGTCTGAAATCAATTGCCGGAGGCGCGTCGGGCAGCCATTCGCTGAAGGCGTCCGCCAAGGCGTGAGTCTCTGGCCCAGAGCGCGCCTCGCTTTTGTTGTTCTCTGCTTCGCCGTGCTTGTGACGATGCCGGCGAGAGCACAGAATCCCCAATCCTCGTCGCACGCCCCGGTGCGATATGTCGTTTCGTTGGACAACCGACCTGACCACGTGGTGGAAGTGAAGATTGTCCTCGGTCCCGGCGCATCCGAACGCGATCTGCAACTGCCGGTCTGGAACGCCCTTTATCAGATACGCGATTTCTCCCAGTACGTGAACTGGGTCCGGGCCAGGACCAGCGATGGACAGCCGCTTCCGGTGCACAAGGTGGATAAGACGACGTGGCGCCTCGGCGGAGCGGCGCAGGGCGCGGAAATCGGCTACGAGATCTTTGCTGATCAATCTGGCCCCTTCGGCGCGCAGCTGAATTCGCAGCATGCATTTTTTAATCTCGCCGAGATACTTATGTATCCCGTCGAAGGCCGCGACTCTCCCGTGGAAATCTCATTCACCAATCTGCCTGCGGAGTGGCACATCGCGACCGCGCTGAGGGAATCAGGAGATGCCTTCACGGCGCCGGACTACGATCGTATGGTGGACGCTCCGGTTGAAATTGGCGCCTTCCAGGAGGCTAATTTCGACGAAGCCGGCGGGCACTATCGAGTCATCGTCGATTCGGATCCTTCGTCTTATGACATGCGGAAGATCGTCGCCATGCTGCGGCGGCTCGTCTCCTCGGCCACGGTGTGGATGGGAGACCGGCCATTTCAGACTTATTTGTTTTTCTATCACTTTCGGCCAGGGGCGCCGGGCAACGGCATGGAGCACGCCAATGGCACGGCCATTGACCTCAGCCTGGAAGCGCTGGCTAACAACCCCCAGGCATTCGCGGGCCTGACCGCCCACGAATTTTTCCACTTGTGGAATGTGAAGCGAATCCGGCCCCAGTCCCTCGAACCGGTTGACTACACCAAAGAAAACTACACGCGGGCGTTGTGGTTCAGCGAGGGCACGACGACCACGGCGGCGAACATTATCCTGCTGCGCGCCGGTC
>Ga0207706_10000531_pt1 | contig 40488 bp, 36 predicted proteins | sample KBSC53metaG_FD_184318 | JGI IMG/M metagenome (GOLD analysis project Ga0207706, IMG submission 184318) | Corn rhizosphere microbial communities from Kellogg Biological Station, Michigan, USA - KBS C5-3 metaG (SPAdes) (version 2) | ecosystem: Host-associated > Plants > Roots > Rhizosphere > Soil ... | reverse complement strand
GTCGGGCGAAGTGCCGAAATGGATAAGCTGCGCAAGCAGTGGCTGCTTGCCTGCGACGGGCACGGTCAGGTTGGCTTTCTCGTCGGTCCTGCCGGCATCGGGAAATCGCGATTAGCGCTGGCTCTCAGCCATCACGCGGCAGGGAAGCATGGTGCGGTCTTAAGCTACCAATGTTCCGATCTGCACCGAAGCAGCCCACTCTATCCGCTTTTGGACCGGCTGCGGCGCGACGCAAGGATACGACATCTGGATCTACCTCAGGCGCAGATCGCAAAGCTGCGCAAGCTTCTCGGTGCCCTCGTAGACCCTCCCCACGTGAATGACGATCTTTTCCGGTACTTACTCGATATTGAGATCAGCTCCGCAGAAAATCGCAAACGGGAGGAGCTCAGGGAGAATGCATTTCAGCTGATGATCGAGCAGTTGAAGCGCATGACCGCCAATCGCCCGTACCTTTTGGTGATAGAGGATCTTCAGTGGATCGATCCCACGTCACGTGAGCTTCTCGACGCCATCATTAAGCTGGCAGCAGACCTGCCCTTGTTCGTATTGGTCACTTCGCGCCCGACTCCGGCTGGAGAAAGCATGATCGCGGCCCTGAGAGATAAGGAAAATGTCGCGATCTATCGTCTAGGACCGCTCAATGACGAGGACAACTCAGCGATTATAGCCGACGCTTTCGAAGGCAGGCATTGCCCTCCCTCGGTAACAGCGGCGATCATCAAGCGCGCTCAGCCAGATTGCCTTCCCTTCTATCTCGAGGAGCTCGCCCGGTTTGTCCGCGACAAGCTCAAGAAGGAAGGCGATCAATGGACCGAGGCTAACGCTCCGCAAGCCATTCGTGGCTCAATACCTGTCAACCTCGAGATGTTCCTGCGCGAGTCTCTGGATCGCCTGTCCCCATCGGCCAAGATCGTCGTGCAAATCGCCTCTGCGGTCGGTTCGAAGTTTTCACATGATCTGCTAGAGAGCGTCTGCCATTTTGAGGCGAAGGATTTCGAGCCTGCCCTCGACGAGCTTATCGACTCCCGCTTAATCTACAAATCGGGTGATGCCGGACCGGTCCAATACCAGTTCAGACACGAGTTGCTTCGCGATGCGGCGTATCAAAGCATGCTGCGGAGCACTCGCCAGCAACTGCACCAACATATCGCCAACACTTTGTGCACTTCGCATCCCCAAATCGCAAGCCAGATGCCTGAATTCGTCGCTCATCACTGGACAGAGGCGGGTGACGCGGAACGGGCGATCGAATATTGGTCCGCGGCGGGCGAGCGTGCCACGATGCGATCCGCCGTTAAAGAGGCGTTTGGCCATTTTCATCGAGCCATCGAGCTGCTCGATCGGATCAAGGATCGGCCGAGTGCGGCCGACACGGAATTGATGCTGCGTATGAGGGCGAGCGGCGTCGAAACCGCGATCTCGGGTTGGTCGGCTCAGGCAAGTCAAGGCACCTACGCCCGGATACTTGAGCTGTCGACAACCCTGGATCGTGCGAACGAGCAGTTCATGGCCCATTTGGGTCTTGCCAATTCTCTATACGTAAATGGCAAGCTCGATGAAGCCTTGGCCCATGGACGGGCATGCCTGGACATGGCCGAACGCACGAAATCCGCCGACCAATTCCTGCACGGTCATCGTATCCTGTCCGAGATCAGCTTCTATGTCGGCGCGTTCGCAGAATGCTGCGAGCATGCCAACGAAAGCATCGCGCGCTACAGAGTAGAGGACCATTATCGGCTGATCGGCGGAATCGGTGACGATCCCAAGATTCTTTGCCTGATGTATCGGGCCTTGTCACATTGGATTTTGGGCCGGGCCGATCTGTCGCTTCCCGATTGCGAGGAGGCCATCGCGCTCGCCGGCAAGCTCGGCCACGCTTACTCCGCGGCACAGGCGGAGTTCTACGCGAGCTGGCTCTACGCGATGATGCGCGATACTCGTCGTGCCGAGCTCTTCTCCTCACGCTCCATCGCGAGCTGCGAGGAGGGTGGCTTCGATCTTGTTGGCGGGCTGGCGCAAGCAATCCATGGCTGGGCCATTAGGTTCGGGCCTGACCCCGCTGGAGCCCTTGCCGAAGTGTCGCGGGGTATCGAGCAGGTGCGCGCTCCCGAGGCCGACGTCTGCCTGAGCTGCTTTTTGCCTTGGCTAGCCGAGATGCACTTGCTGGTCGGCAATATCGACGAGGGACTAGCGACCATGCGCGAGGCGCACGAAGTGGCAGAAGAGACGTTTTACGCCGCCGAGCGATTCCGCGTGGAGGGAGACCTGCGCGCGGCCGTCGATCGCGCCGGTGCGGCGGCATGCTATGCGCGGGCGCTGGAGACCGCACGGCATCAAGGGAGCATGGCATTCGAATTAAGAACGACGCTCAGCATGTGCAAGAATTGCCTTTGCGATGTTCAGGAGCTTCAGCCTCTCCTGAAACGGATGGTCGGCGCGATCGAGGATCATGACCTGAGGGAGGCTCGTAAGATGTTGGGCCTTGCCTCCTGATTAGTTTGATTTCCAGTTTGCGTGCCTGTTGCAGTCTCGGATAGGGCGTTCGTTTAATGGAGGGTGGCACGAAAATATCCCCCTTCACGCGCCGTTCGACCACGCGCGCCTTGCTGACGATCGCGGGTGAGTACGCGATCATTACAATAGCGATCGCTGCCGCTGCCCTGCCGGACACAGGCTGGCCAGTAAAGGTGGTTGCCATCCTCGTTGTCGGCACGCGTCAATACGCGCTTGGTGAAGCGTTGTTACACGAGGCGTCGCACTGGCACCTCTCGAAATCAAAGGCTGTCAACGACCTACTTGGAGCGCTTCTCGCCTGGCCGGTCTTCACGTCCCTCACTGCCTATCGCCGATTCCACAACAGGCTGCACCACGAGATTGACATTGATGATCCGGAGAACAGCATCTGGGAGGACTATGAGGGTTGGGGCTTGCCGGCTCCAAGCCGAAGACTCAATTTTGCTGGCGCGTTCTGGCTTCTCGTCCTCCGTCCAGCAGTTGGCCTCACGGGCATAATGCATTTATCAAAGACGGTGCAGGATTTTGGCTACGATTTCGATCTGCGGGAGACGCGCCTGATGCTGACTGCGTGGGCAGTAGTCATAGTCGGAGCGACTTACTTTTTTATGTGGCCTGAGTTGATCCTCTACTGGCTGATCCCCTACGCATTCATTTTTTCAACTTTAAACTACTGGTCGGAAGTCGGGGATCACTATAGAGTGAGGGGAGCGAAGACGCGCTCAGATTTGAACTGGTTCGTAAATACCTTCATTTCGCATAACATCGGCTACCATGCCTTACATCACAAGTATTCTAGCATTCCTTGGTTCCGTCTGCCCGAGGCCTATCGCACCCACAAGGCCGAAATCGTCGAGCAGGTAAGCCACGGATACTGGGAGACATTTGCGCAGATCGTCGCCTACATTCCTCCGTTAAAGGACAGGTTCGAATCGCAAATGCGTCCAGGCGGCAGGTTGGCGGTCGAGCCGTGAGGAGGCAATCTGCAGTTCCGAGCAGTGCTGTCGAGACGCCCGCGTTTATCGTGAGACCGGGAGCCATCGCGGCGAGTCGGGATGAGTTGGCCGAGCTGTGCAGGTCGGCAGGTTGCCGTGCACTCTACTCGGTCAAGGCGCTCGGACTTCCCGACGTCTTGGACCTTATGGTCCCTCAACTGGCAGGCTTCTCGGTAAGCTCGCTCTTTGAGGCGCTGCTGGTCCGCCATGTCGTAGGGTCACAAGTTAAGGTGCAGGTGACCTCCCCCGGGCTACGGGATCGGGATTGCTCTGAGCTTGCCCGGTATTGTGACGCCATATCTTTCAACTCTCTGTCGCAGAGTGTCCGTCTCGGCGGCTACTTCTCCCACTTGCGCACGGCTCTACGCGTCAACCCGCAGATCTCGCTGATCCACGACCAGCGCTTCGATCCATGCCGCAAGCACTCGAAGCTAGGTGAGCCTGTTAGCAATCTGAGACGGCTTAAGGCGCTTCCCTCCGGCATTTCGGGAATACATTTCCACAACAACTGCGAGGCGGACGACTTCTCCGGCCTCAAAGAGACGATCGAGCGGCTGCAATATGAGATTCCTCATTTGTTGGCGCAGATGAGCTGGATCAATCTTGGCGGCGGGTACGGCTGGACCGCTCCCCATGCGGCTGAACAACTCATCGAGGCAACAGCACTGCTAAAGTCAACAGCAATCCAGGACATATATATCGAGCCCGGCGCGGCCCTCGTGCGCGACGGCGGGATATTTGTGGCAAGCGTGGTTGACCTTATCGACTCGGAGGAAGGGTGCGTGGCCGTTCTCGATACGTCCGTCAACCACATGCCAGAGGTTTGGGAGTACAGTGACGTGCCCGACGTTGAACCCGAAGTCCTGGGCCACCGCGATGATCTACCTGCGAGCGAAGGTTTTGGCTACGTCCTTGCGGGCAGTACCTGCCTGGCCGGCGATCTGTTCGGCACATACCGATTCGCCGACTCGCTGGCGATCGGTTCGCGCGTCGTGTTTCCGGCTATGGGCGCCTACTCCCTGGTCAAGGCCCATATGTTCAATGGCCAGCCTTTGCCGAACATCTATTTGGAAATGGACGACGGTTCTATCATTATGTGTCGGGGCTCGAGCTTCGCCGACTTCGCCGGCATCAACCATCTGACCGGCATTTTGCCAAGTCGCGACAATAAGGGGGAATTAGTCAATGCGACTCTATGAGGAGCAGATACGAATTCCCCTGCCTGACCGAAGCGATCGTCTCCTGTCACACATAACTGAGCATCTCTGTGAAAAGCTCCCCGCCGATGCCATGCCGCTGCGCTTCACGGCAACGAGAACATGCAAGGACCACATCGGTTGCGAGGTCGGCGTCCTCGGGGGTCTGGTGCACGACCACCCGGTGCGCTCGCGCTCGATTATGGACTTTCGTCGGCGGACGCATGAGAGCTGTGAGCGCTTCACGACCGTGTTGCTGGTGCCGACCGGCATAGACGCCGATATTGGCGGACACGCGGGCGATGCGGGACCAGTCGCTCGCCTGCTCGGGGCTGCGAGCGACCTGCTCATTACTCACCCCAACGTCGTCAATGGTGCCGACATCAACGAGATGCCGGAGAACACGCTCTACGTGGAGGGCAGCGTGCTCACGCGACTGATGATGGGGACGGCCGTGTTGTCACCGGTCCGAGCCAACCGTCTCCTGCCGCTCATTCAGGAGCATCCCGAGGCCGTCATCTGGCACACGCTGATCAATGCTGTCTCCGCGGCCTACGGCTCCGCAGGCTTTCCTTGCCTTCCGGCCGTGCCGCTTCCTATCGATCTCGTGATGACGCCGCACATCTCCCCGTCTTCGGGGCGCGCGACAGGCACGGTCGAGGGCTTCGACGCGCTTTGCGAGTTGATCGAGAAGCGAATGGGCACCTTCGAGGCGCTTGCCATATCGAGTGTCATCGACGTGGCGGAAGACGTGCAGCGCGCCTACTTCATGGGCAACCAAGGCATAAATCCGTTCGGCGGGATCGAGTCACTTCTGACCCACGCGATTACGCTCCTCTACGATGTGCCGGCAGCCCACGCGCCGATGTACGATACTTTCGAGATCATGAATGGCGATGAGGGCATCTATGAGCCGCGCAAGGCGGCCGAGGGGTGTTCGTTCGCTAACATTCACAGCGTCATCAAGGGGCTTTCACGTAGCCCACGAATTTTGACCGGTGCAGCGGCTCATGCCGGTAAGGGAGTAATTTCGGCTGAGGACGTCTCCTGCCTCGTCATCCCCGACGGCTGCCTCGGCTTACCCACACTCGCTGCGCTGCATCAGGGCATTCACGTTATTGCAGTGCGCGAGAACCGCAATCTCATGCGCAATGAGCTCGCGCCCTTGTTTGCCGGCACCGGCCGCTACCATCAGGTCGAGAACTACTGGGAGGCTGCGGGCCTCATCATGGCTCTGAAGGCCGGTATTGCGCCAGAGACCGTGCGGCGGGATGCTAATGGCAAGCTCGCCTCGATCGCCGAAGGGTTGTCACGGCTGGATCGCGGGCACGCTGGCGCAGCGCCGTCCCTGAGAGTGGTGAAGTAGATGCGAGTGAGGCAATGGACATCTTCCATACTCCGCAAGCTGGGAGCGTGAGGTAGGGTAATCACTCGAACTACTTGGATCGATATACGCCGATGACGTGTTCCCGCTGCCACTCGAGCTATTGGCCAAGGACATAAGCGAAAATGAGCGGCGCCACGATGGTGGCATCCGACTCGATTACAAATCTCGGTGTCTCTTTCGAGAGTTTGCCCCATGAGATCTTTTCGTTTGGCACCGCGCCCGAGTACGACCCGTAGCTCGTAGTAGAGTCGCTGATCTGGCAAAAATAGCCCCAACGCCGAACGGGCCTCTTCAGGTTTTGTTCGATCAGGGGTACCACACAGATGGGGAAATCCCCGGCTATGCCGCCGCCGATTTGGAAGATCCCTATTGAGTGTTCAGCAGAAGTCTTTTCGTACCACTTGACGAGTTCAACCATATACTCAATGCCAGTCTTAACGACCTGGACAAGCTCTTTCTCTTGAGTCTTAACGACGTGGACAAGCTCTTTCTCTTTCTCTTCCTCTTCTTTGTAGACGTCACTGGCGAAAGCGTTGCCAAGTGTGGAGTCTTCCCAACCGGGAACCCAGATCGGCAGATCTTTTTGCGCGGCGGCTAACACCCAGCTGTGCTCTTCCTTACCCTGGTACTTGAGCTTGCCATCAAGCAGGATCCGGTAGAGGAATTCGTGCGGGAAATGGCGTCGGCTCTTCTTGTCTGTGGCCTCTTTGGCGCGTCGCCATGCATCGCGCAACGCCGTTTCCAATGGCAGGACGGCCACATCCTCGGGGATGCACGTGTCGGTAACGCGATAAAGGTGGCGCATCATGAGCTCCTCCTCATCCTGGGCGCTCAGCTCGCGATAGTGCGGGAAGTGCCTTTCGTGATTGCCCTTTAATTTGAACGGAAAGCGCTTGTAGTGCTTGTGCGCCACCAAGTTGAAGATGTCCTCCTCCAGGTTGGCACCGGTGCAACTAATGGCGTGAACCTTCCCCTCGCGGATCATGTCGGCGAGGGACCGGCCGAGTTCGGCCGTGCTCATGGCGCCAGCCAGCGTCACGAGCATCTGCCCGCCTCGTTCGAGATGCTCCTTGTAAGCATCGGCTGCGTCGACGAGCGCCTTGGCGTTGAAGTGCTTGTAATGGCGCTTGATGAATTTCCTGATCTTGCCCACTATCCCCTCGCCGATCTGCCCCCGGATGCAAAATATTCATAGCGAAGAATTGGACTTGTGAACATCAGTGGCGAGGCCACCGAGAACTGGCCTAATTAGCTTTAAAGCGCCCCGAGTGTTATTCCTGCCCAGGTAAAATGAGTGAGTGAGTGACAGAACTAGACACATTTAGCGACACGCGAAGAGGCTGACGGCCAGGGTCGAAGCCTTGCGTCCTCTCACACACGGTCATCCAGCAGAAACTGTTCTGAGTAGATAAGTCGCTGAGGAACTTGAGGCGGCTACTGGCAGATGCTGATTAATCAGAAGAAAGCGGGAATAAGGAGTGGAAGCTATCGTTAAGCGGAGAGGGCGGATTTCTACCCGCCATTTTTGTGCAGCGGCGCTCGTACTTTCGCTTCCGAAAGAAGCCTACGAATGTGGGGTCGCACTCATGATAGTTGCAGGTGATTTCCTCCTTAGCGCGATATCAGTGAGCGCAAAGCCCTTGTCAAACACGCGGAAGTCGGTGTTCGGCGTGAGCGAGTGGTTCATGAACTTGCCGTAGTCGCTCTCCAACATCACGACTCCCGGTATTTCGCGATGCGTCCAGCTGTAGCGATCGATGAACTCCTGCATATGCTGCGGCAACGTTTCGATTTCGCTCTCTCTAATAAATATGTCGAATAGCGGGTTGAGACTCCAAACGAGCCGCCCGCGTTCTAAGGACTCGCCTGCAAACACGCCGAGCCCCTCGATTGCGCTTGGCGCAAGATAAGTCCTGACCATGAGCATCATCATGCCTCTCGATTAATAGCTGCTCACTCCTTTGTAGATTGGGTTTCGACCTCCAATAGCCGCGCGAAGGCGACCCTAAAACGTTCTTTCCCGTATCAAACTACCACATCGATGTCTCTCAAAGCAGAACAGCACTCGCAAATTGCTGCCAGTCTTTCTGGCACTTAGCGGACACTGTTGCTTGATCCAAAGCGGATCAAGATTTGTGTGTCAGAGACTGTGTAGATGCATTACGTTTGCCTCGCTGAAATCAGTAGGTGGAGGACATTATGGGCATTATCAAAGAGTCTGGGAAATCTGTTTATATAGATGACACGTGGAGGCTGGAAAAAGGACAGAAGGTAGGCGACTACACTGGCCGAGAATTAGACATCTCCGACGATGTCGCGGCAACGGAGTCCACCGGGTGGGTAGAAGGGAAATACGAGTCCATGGATGGAAGTTGGAAGGGAAGCGGGACATGCACTTACATAGACAAGGATGGGGACGAGCTGTACGAAAGCTGGGAGGAGGACTCGAACAAGGGCACTTACAAAACCACCGGTGGCACGGGCAAGTACAAGGGGGCCAGTGGTAGCGGCACCTACACGCTTGATCCTGCAGGCTTCGCGGAACCGCTGTCAGGCGGCACATACAATGGCAAGTTAGAATTGCCCTGATTAACGCTGACGCTCTAAACGCCAAGAGCGACGGCAATCCGCAACCGGCTTGTTGCGGCATGTCTCGACTGGACACATTGCAGCCGCCGTTTATGCAGAGCCGGGAGGCTGATATGTGTGCTCGTACATCGGTCACCACGTGTCACGCCATATTCCTTGATCTACACTGCTGCGGATCGCCGCCACACCGCTCCCTGAGCTTCGGTACGATCAACCTGCACAGAAAGTTTCCTTCATCACAAGTTAGGGGTCCTTGCCATGTCGCGCACACCTCTGTTCGCCGCCGTAAGGAAGGCCTTGGCCCTCGCTTTTCGTGACGCCGGCATCGACTTGCCGCGAACTTCCGCGCTGACTAGGCGGCGAATGATGCAGCTCTCCGCGGCTGCGGCAGGCGCAGCTGCCGTGACATCTGTCTTGGACTGGAGCGCTTACGCCAAGCAGGAGCGACCAAAGGGGCCGGTAGGGATCGTTGGTGGCGGCGTTGCTGGATTGACTGCCGCGTATCGCTTGCAACAGCACGGCGCGAAGCCTGTTCTCTTCGAGGCAAGCGACCGTTGGGGCGGACGCATGTTCACCAAATACGATTTCTACCAGGGCATGTTCTGCGAACGGGGCGGTGAGCTGGTGGACAGCAACCATAAGGATTTGCTGCACCTCCTCCACGAATTCGGCATCTGTAGACAGAAATTAGACTGCGCAAACGGTGGCGAGGACCTCTATTTCTTCGAGGGCGAGTTCCGTACTAATAAGGACTTACTCGGCCCGAAGCAGTCCGGCGCTTTCCGGCCGATTCTCAAGCAGATCGGCGATGACGCCGGCAATCTTTATTGCGATTGTGATGACCCGACTGGTGAATACAAATGGACGGCCCATGCGAGCGAGCTCGACCATACGAGCTTGAAGGACTATCTGGAGCGATGTCGCGGTACGACCAAGACCGACGACTGGGTAATCGATATCCTCGATGTAGCCTATGTCGGTGAGTACGGGATGGAAACTAAAGACCAGTCCAGCCTCAATTTGGTGAACTTCATCGGCACCGATCTCAACGACGACTTTAAGATTTTCGGCGAGAGCGACGAAGCGTGGCGCATTGAGGGCGGATCGAGCAAGCTTATCAAGGCTCTAGTGGACGCGCTCACGAAGAACAAGATCAAGATGAATCAGAGTTACACGCTAACCGGAATCGAGAACGAGAATGGGCGAATCGCCCTGAGCTTCGACGCGCCGGGAGGCGCGCAGCATCATACCTTCGACGCAGTGATCCTCGCCCTGCCATTCACCTGCCTGCGCAAGGTCGAGGGTTTGGAGCGCCTGCCCCTCAGTCCAGAAAAGCTGAAATGCATTCGCGAGCTTGGCATGGGGAAGAACGCAAAGATCATGGTTGGCACCAAGTCGCGGGTGTGGCGGAGCCCGGTGTCCGACTTGCCGGTGCTTTCCAATGGCAACATCTGTTCAGATCTTGGGTTCCAGGATTTTTGGGAGACGAGCCGCCGCCAGAAGCCTAGCGAGGCTGGCATTCTCACCGTCTTCCTGGGCGGCGATGCTGCCCTGCCCGATAAGAAGTACACGTTCGACGCCTTCCGCGCCGACCTCGCCAAGATGTCGCCAAAGATGGCCGAAAGTCTCGACCCGACGGCGGTCCTCCCATTCTTCTGGAGCAGCTATCGCTACACGCTCGGCAGCTACTCTGGGGCCCAAGTCGGACAATACACCACGATGTACACCGAGGCGCGGAAGGCAGCTTTTGATGGCCGCCTGCAATTTGCCGGCGAGCATACCGAAGGCCCAGACAACAATGGCTATATGAATGGCGGCGTCAAAAGCGGAAACCGCGCTGCCCAGAACCTCCTCAAGATTATGGGGCTGCCCTATGCGCTACCCCACGCCAAGTCATGCCCACATCGACTGAGCGCCGCTTGTTGATCTCCCGAAAACCAACAGCGGCCCGGCTCTAGCCAATTGGTCGGGCTTCTTCTTTTTTCGGCTCAATCGCGCGGGAGTGACTCGAAATAGCTCGCCACCGCTTTGATCTCTTCATCGCTGAGCTTTTGCGCGATGGCCATCATCGTAGCCCCGCCGTCTGTGGAAGGGCCGATGCCTGATTTCCAAAGTCGCAATTGCTCCGACAGGTACGCTGCATACTGGCCGGCAAGACGGGGCAAGGGCCCCGTATTGTTGTGACACGCCGCGCATGGCACTACGCCGCCGTCAGATCGACCTTCGACCGCCAATTTTCTGCCGCGCTCCACTAAAGCTGCATCTGAACCTTTTGACTGCAACTGTGGAAGGGGTAGACCCGCATAATAATCTGCGAGCTCGCGCATATCCTCCGGACGCAGGTCAGCGGCCAATGGCTGCATCATGCCGCTTCGACGCTCGCCGTCGGCATAGGCCTTGAGTGAGGCGAGCAGATATTCTGCCGGCTGGCCGTGCAGTACCGGCACAAGATTACTCAGCGGCAGGTTACCCTCATAGCCGTGACACCTCGCGCAAGCCGAGGATGCAGGCACGAATGATTGGAGGGTCGCGAGTTCCGCCCCGTTCTGCTGTGACAGACGAACGTCGCCGAGAGCCAAGCCACGATAAGTCTCAGCGTCCAGCTTTTGGATACGAGTAAGAAAGGCTACGACGGCCCAAATCTCGTCGTCCCGCTCGATCGCGACCCAGCCTGGCATGCCGGTGTATTTGAGCCCGTTCTTGACGATCCAGAACAGGTCATTCGGTTGCCAAGGCCGCATCGTGACCGCCAGCTCTGGCGGCGGCGGCAGCATGTGCTTAGCTATTGGGTTTACTGGGATCCCTGGCGCACCATGACAAAAGGCGCAGCCGCGGTGGAAATGGGCGGCCCCAAGTCTGATCATGTTCGGATCGTCGAGCTTCGGCACCTCAATGCCATTCGCGTGCCGCTTCACGGCGTGTCGCATGCCGAAATCGAGGAAACGCTCGACGAAGGGCCAGTGACCTTGGCTGGCTGCGATGTCGCCCAGGCCTGACCAAGCAAAGGCGAAGGCGCCCAAAACGGCTGCCGCCGCAATGCCCAGCAAAGCCGCGAGGATTTGCACACCAGCCCGCAGAACGCAATCCCTCAGTCACAACTGAATACGGGCCTGAAGATAGCACGGGCGATGACCGCGCCCATCGACCAAAGGGCCTACCGTCGAAACGTAACAGCCGGAATGGTCTCGGGCGGGGCTCATTTTCCGGTGTGGCAAATGCCACAGCGAGAATCCGAAGCAGGGTGTTACGATTTCATATGCTCAAGATGGTCTTGGGCAATCGCAAATTAAGGATCGCTTCGATGATTGACCCCAACGACAATAGGTTTCCCTACGTGCTTCTATGCAGCACCTTTTGAACTATCGTCAGTCTAGCTTCAGTCTGGTTAGAAACCTATCACGCGTTCGCGCCGGTGGTCGGAGCTTAGCGATCCTCTAGAGGATATTCGCCATGGCCCGCCTTCTAAAGCACCGCTCATTTCCCTACGTGAGCAGCACCCTGCTAGCCACCTTACTCAGCCTCGCGGCAACCGTGTTGGTGGTTCCCGTGATTGCAACGACACAGCCGTCGATCGAGCAATCTTCCACTCAGTCCCACGGCAGTCGTCTTTATCGTCTATCGCCGATTCCCGCCGGCGCCGATTGGGCTCGCTCCTAGTTACGTGGCCACCTTAGAGTTTCTTTCCGAGACAAGCGGTCGCGCGATCTCCGCGGCATCTGCCTCCGTCGATAGCGTCGCCTGGTGACCTTGAGCACAATGGCCAAAAGCGAGAATGTCACCATGGAAGAACCGCGGATTGAACTCCTGCAGCGCATGCCCGTGTTCGGCGGAATTCGCGCCGACATCCTTCAATTCCTGCTCACCTTGTGCCCGGTCGTGTTCGTGTCGGCGAACGACTTCTTTTTCCGTGAACACGACGAAGCCGACTCGATGTTCGTCCTGGAAGCCGGCAAGGTCGATGTGTTGAAATCCTGGCGCGGACAGCAGCACCTTCTCCGAACCCTTAAAGAAGGCGACTGCTTCGGGGAGATAGCGTTAATGGATCTTTGTCCGCGAAGCGCCTCAGTCCGTGCAGCCGAAGATTGCACTGCGCTCCGCGTTTCAGCGGCCAATCTCTACCAGGTGTATGCTCGGGATCTTAAGCAATTTGCGCTAATTCAGATGAATATGGGCCGGGAAGTTTGCCGACGCTTACGGGACTCGGATGAGCGACTGTTTCGCGCAAAAATGGGAACGGAACCCGACATTAAGGATGTATTCGTGGGGGGTTAGGTAGACCCTGCGCCCACATTTTCACGATTGCGAGTTTCCCTTGTGGCAGACATTTGATGCCAACAATGAGCACGTCTGCTTCTCGGAATAGAACGGACATCCCTAATCCACTCTTATGTCCCCTAATGGTAGCGGTGCGTCATCGACTTCGGTTCCCCCCGGGGACGGAGTGCTACGCGAGCATCGCATACCCCCTTAAAGCATTTTTTTCGAGAGAGTGATGTCCTCGTCAAGATCCTCTCGCCAATTGTCCGCGACAACGCTGTCTCCCGTAATGGAATTGCGCAGACTTTCAAGGATTTTGATCTCCTCCGTCAAGCCCTGTTCAAAATCCGAGTCATTCGCGCCAATGAGCTCCTCATTGCTCTCGCGACGCCGGCGAAAATCTTGCTGCCAAGCATTGTAGATATCGGCTTCGAGCCCTGTCGCCTTGTTGGCGAACGCCGCCGCTCTATTAGCCAGTTCATCGAGCAACTCGTTCTCCTTCTTTAGGAAGTCCCGTGCATTTGGCGCAACCATGCTACCCTCCCATGCTCTAGCCAACGGCAGCCATTGTATCACTTAGATTCGATACCGAAAGCGTTGAAGGAGGGACCTTAAGCTCCATTGCGAGGAAGCGGTGCCTCATCGATTTCGGTTCCCCGCCCCGTGCGTCATCGATTCCCGCCCCAAGGGGCATAGGGGTGTCAGACTCCGCTGAGAAAAAATGGTCTACCGAAATCGTTGAGCTTGCGTGACCTGCTTTCTCAATAGGGCAAGCTCTATTGAGTCGTCTCACAGCCGCGAACTCGGTCACGCATTTCTGCGCCTTTGGACACTCCGAATCTCTGAAAGAGGCATCATCCAAGGATCATGTGAGACTTGCGGCCAAGCCGAAGCGGCTAATCGCAGGCAGAAGACTTATTGTCCGCAAACGTAGAAGCAAAGGAGACCGCGCAGCCCTTCATCGGACTCCTGTTGCTGAATACACGCGCTAGTCACTCGCTCGACGCATAGCTGTCTCCAGCTTCTCTTTCTGCTTCTCCCATCGCGCGTTCTCCGATTGTGACCGTTTGTCGAGCGAGGCGCGATCTTTTTCGATCTCTTGGACCTTGGTCTCATGTTGCCGCTTGGCTTGTTCAAGCGCCCTTTCCGCCTTTGCAATTGCCTGCTCGCGACGTCTTCGCTCCTTCTCCCGCGCGGCTTCTTCCTTCCGACGCTCTAATTCGCGGCGCTTCTGCGCTCGCTCAAACGCTAGTGCAGCCGCTCGTTCAGCTTTGCTGTCGGCCTTCGCAGCGGGCAGTTCTTTCTGAGACTTTTCTGCTCTGGCCTTTACCTTCTCAACGGGTAAGTCCCTCGGCAGCTTCGCGTGTTCGGTGAAAGGGCCAATCGATCCGACCGGGCGCCTCAGAACGACGCCCGGTTTTGCCATCGTCGCGGCAACAATCTCCGGATCGCGGGTTTCTTTCGCGAACCCTTGCTTGAAAACGTTGGTCCTAGAGCCCCAAGCTTCGGCTGCGGCTTTCATAGATGGTGCCGCAACGGCCAGATCGAAGAACCCCGATGAGGTTTGAAAGGTCTTGAGTCTCCTCGCCATAGCTCCTGCGTCGTGGCTACGAATTTATAGATGCCGTCGGTTTTTGGCAGGCATGTCTTTAGCGAATCACCTAGGGTTAAACGCGGACCTTTTGGTTGGCCGGTGTTTTTCTTCGAATTCACCGATACGAGGAGGAATGCATGCAACTCACAGAACTGGTAGAGGCCATCGATGTTCTTCGAAAAGCAGGATGGACAGTAGAACCTCCGAGGAAGCACCGTACCATGGGCAGCCTAATTGGTGAGCCAAAGCGTGTGGGCCGGCCACCTAAGAACGGCCGCCGTAAGCGGGGCCGTCCACGGAAAAACGAACAGGTCGACTAGACCAACTTGGCGCCCAACAATTGATCTGACCATTCTTGTTACCTTTGGCGCAACGCTCGACGCATCGTTCCATCTAACGTCCCTTCCCCGGCTAGGCTGACCATTCTTGTTACCTGTACGTTACCTAATAGACGCTCTAGGTTGTAGAGTCTCTAGATATATCAATGGCTTAGATCGTTAGAACCTCTGATGTAACGTCACAATCAGCGGGGGCCACCGCATCGATAATGGCACGCTCTTGGCTCTGGAGATTGGGCAGGAGAGCAGCCGCGCACCACTCGTAAGTGCTAAGCGAGCGTCGCGGTGTTTCAGCTTCGTGTGCTTCAACGGGCCAGGCTCTGCTGGGTGGTGTAGCGCATTTGATTTCCAATGATATTTATTCAGCCAGATCAAAGGATCGCGTCCTAGAAAATGGAGACCTGCCACGGGAGTGGCCTCGCTTTCACTCAAGCTTTTCAGAGGCTCGCGAATCAAGCTCGGTGGCGCCGCGCAAAATCGTCGAGAAACCACGCCCCGCCAGCAGCGACCATAATTAGGCCGTTGAAAAGCACGAAGGGCCTCAAGTTCTGAGCCTGAACCATCTCAATTGCCGAAAAAGCAAGTCCTGCAATGAGTAGGGCACTGGAAAACACCAAGTAACATGCCCGACGCACGTGGATGTAGCGCTTCCTGAAGCCCCTCCTGTTTTTCCGGTCGGGGCGTCTTTCTAGGACTTTGGCCATGGCCGCCAAAACCGGCCTGGGTCGCGCCTTGTCGTGGTTAGGATCGTGATGATGATGATCACATTCGTCACGACCACAGCGCTGACTGCGGCGAGGTACAGATGCAACATGGAATTCCCTCGCCTATTGAACTCTCATCCAGTCGGATTTGTTCCGTAAGCCTCGTAAGCTCGACGCTCCTTTTCCTCTAGCAATTGTCCCCCGCTCCGTTGTTCAGCCGGATGACTTAGCTTCTAGGGCTTTTGGTCCACGAGCGAAAAGCGCTTCGCTCAAAACGAGCGCTGGGCCAAGATTGCTGCGACCTGGGAACATTTTGAAGAGCGGTTCCGAAAGTTGCAGAAAAGAAAGTCCCCTGCTTAAGATACGGAGATTGCTGAAGGTGTCGAAGAGTTCTTGCGCCGAATGGCGGAGACAATTGCCACCCCAGTGTCTCCGTCAACTGAGAGCATGCCCAATGAGAGGCAACATCACCAGACGCGGAAAAAGTAGCTGGCGCCTCAAGTACGATGTTGGCACCGACAGCGACCGACAGATCGCTTACGTAACGGTTCGCGGTACCGGAAAGCAGGCCGAGGCCGAACTAGCCAAACGCCTTAACGAGCTTGCTGAAGGTCGCTACGTTGCGCCCACAGTTGAGACAGTGGAAAGCTATGCTCGTCACTGGCTCGCCAACATTGCGCCAGCTGAGCGGTCACCGCTGACCCTTGAGCGCTATACCTCAATAATTAGGGCGCACATCATTCCTCGCCTGGGCCCAATTCCACTGCAAGCTCTCGACGGCAAGGCCATCGACGGTTTCTATGCGCATTGTCGCAAACAAGGGCGACGTGACGGCGCCGGATTAGCATCAGGCACTCTGCAAAACGTCCATAGGCTGCTGTCGCAAGTGCTGCGGTCGGCTGTCAAAGCAAAGAAGCTTGCGCGATCGCCAATAGATGACGTTGAAACCCAACCGAAGCCGAAACGGAAGAAGATCGAGGTGCTCGACGAATCCGAAATTGCTACGTTGCTTGCTCACCTCAAGGGCCACTGGCTCTACATGCCGACGGTGCTTGCCGCCTACACGGGAATGAGGCGCGGCGAGGTTCTTGGCCTAAGGTGGCGCGACATAGATTTCGATAAGGGCACATTGCAAATCGCTCAGGCAATCGAGCTAATTGGGGGCAAGATTTGTGTGACTGCACCGAAAACTGAACGAAGCTCTCGGACCATCAACCTCCCCGCCAGTTTGTTGCCCGAACTAATCCAGCATCGGAAGGAGCAAGCCGCTTTGCGGCTGAAGCTGGGGCTTGGCAAGTCCGATCTAGTTTTCACATCGCCAGAGGGCAGGGCAATTCATCCCGTCGTGTTCTGCAACACTTTCACTTGCAAGACACGCGCTGCCGGTCTCAAGACCAAGTTCCACGCGCTACGGCACTTGCATATCACCTATCTTCTCAAGAACGGCGTGCCTGTGCATGTGGTCAGTGCTCGTGCCGGACATTCGCGGGCGAGTATTACGCTTGATGCTTATTCGCATTTGCTTGGTGATGAAGACGAGCTTGCAGCCAAACAAGCTGACGAAATTCTTCGCGGCGCTCTCGGTGCCAATTCGGTGCCAACGGCCAGTAAGCACCATTGAATCTAAAGGATAAAAAGCGCGTATTACAAATTCGCAAGATTTTTCACTGCCTTTTGATGCGTGAACCTTGCCGCTATTGTTGCGGCGCTGATGACGCACCGCTACCGTGACTGCGCCGGGGAAGGCTGGCGATTAGGAGAAAAAAAGATGCGTCACCTCCTCACTACCCTCGCTGCCGCGGCCTTCGTCGTGGGTTTGGGATTTGCAATTGCTCCCGCCCATGCCGCTCCGCTCCCGCAACTAAACGGCCCTGGCAATCAGGCCTCGCCGGTCGAAAAGGTCGGTTATTACGGGTACCGCCGCTACGGCTACTACCCGCGCCACCGCTATTACTGGCGTCACCGGTATTACCGGCCCTATTACGGATATGGCTACTACCGGCCGTATCGTTATGGCTATTGGAACCGGCCCTATTATCGGCGCGGGTGGTAGTCTTTTGCCCAAGGATCAGGACCGGTCGGCCTCCCGCCGGTCCTGATCGCTGTCTCCCGCAGAACCTCCATAAGCCCCAATAAGAGATAACGGCGCGCCCGTCCGATGTGGCAGAGTGCGCGCCGTGACGGCATCAATCGATCAAGCATCCGCCGCCCGCGCGCTTTACTTGGCGCAGCGCGATCTGTCGCGCTCCGGCGCGCCGGCCTCGTTGCCCGAGCGATTGCTCGTCGTCGACGTGGAGCGCCAGCGCGCGACATTGCTCGACGGAGAAACGGCGGTCGCGTCCTGGCCCGTCTCCACGTCACGCAATGGCATTGGCGGCACCGAAGGCTCCTACCGCACGCCGCCGGGCTGGCATCGCGTCCATCGGAGGATCGGCGAGGATGCAGCGTCCGGCACGGTGTTCGTCTCGCGCGAGCCGACCGGGGAGACTTGGCGCGGAGAGGCGCCCGACGAAGACCTGATCCTTACTCGCATCCTCACGCTTGAAGGACTGGAGGATGGCGTCAATCGCGGGCCTGGCTGCGACTCGCTCGAACGCTACATCTATCTACACGGCACCAACCACGAAGCTCTGATTGGACGGCCCGTCTCGCACGGCTGCGTGCGGCTCTCGAATCGAGACGTGACTGAGCTCTTCACGCGGCTTGAAAAGGGCGACTTCGTGCTCATTGCTGCGCCCGACTTCCGCGAGCTTCCCGACCCCAAAGGCGAGCGCCGCTTTCATTACGCAGGACTAGCCGGATCGGGCATGAGCGGGCTTGCGCAGTTTCAGGTCATGACAGGAGGACACGCGAGCGGCAGCGACAGGGCCTTCGATCGCGGCGAGCGTGCAAGCCTTAAGGCGCAGCTCGAAAGCCTCGGCATCACCGTCATGCCGCAGGACGGCAGCGGGCTCGGCCCGGATTGCGCCGCGCTTGTGGTCTCGACCGCGGTCGAGGAGCAGGTGCCCGATTTCGCCGTGGCGAAGGCAAAGGACATCCCCATTATCCATCGCTCCGAGCTGCTTGCGTACTTCGTCGCCAGCAATCGCTCCGTTGCCGTGACCGGAACGAGCGGCAAGTCCACCGTGACCGCGATGGTGTTCGACATCCTGCGCGGCGCTGGCCGCGATCCTTCGGTGATCACCGGCGGCGATCTTCCCGATCTTGTCGCACAAGGTTTGCCTGGCAACGCACTCGCGGGGCGCTCGGACCTTCTCGTGGTCGAGGCCGACGAGAGCGACGGCTCGCTGGTGCGCTACGCGCCCTCCGTCGGCGTGATCCTCAACCTGCAACGCGACCACAAGGAGATGGCCGAGGTTGCTGCGATGTTCGCAACGTTGCGCGCTCGCGTGCGTGAGGCCCTGGTGGTGGGAGATAACGAGAATCTCGACGCGTTTGCCGGAGGGGCACTGAGATTCGGCTTCAGCGCACGGGCCGATGTGCGCGGGCAAGATGTCGAGCTCCGGCCTGCGTCTAGCCGCTTTCGCGTCGAAGATGTCGCCTTCGAGCTTCCGGTGGCGGGCGCGCACAACGTCGCCAATGCTCTCGCTGCCATTGCCGCCTGCCGCACCCTCGACGTGACACTCGCCGACATGGCGGCGCCGCTCGCCTGCTTCAGGGGCATCGGACGCCGATTCCAGACTGTCGGCAAGGCGAGAGGCGTCGAGGTGGTCGACGACTTCGCGCACAATGCCGAGAAGATCGCGGCAGCAATCAAGACGGCGCATCTCAGGGCTGCCCGCGTGCTCGCCATCTATCAGCCGCACGGCTACGGCCCGACACGCTTCCTGAGGCGCGATTTCGTTGCGACCTTCTCGCGTGAACTTGAGCCGGAGGACAGGCTGTGGATGCTCGAAGTGTTTTACGCCGGGGGCACGGCGACGCGCGACTTCTCCTCGGCCGACATCGTCGCCGAGATTGCAAGCCTCGGCACCAATGCCGAGTTCGCGCCGACCCGCGAGCGGCTCGTCGCGCGCATCGCTAAAGAGGCACGACCGGGGGATCTCGTATTAGTCATGGGGGCGCGCGATCCGTCGCTGACGGAGCTTGCGCGCGCAATCCTCACCTCCATCAAGGACGCCGAGGCCACGGCGGCGGTAGCGCAGTCCTAGCTTTGAATTGCCCCGGCAGAACAGTCTGTCCGCGCCAAGACCTGCTCCAGCTTCGCAAAGAATTGCTGCCACCCCGCCTTGGCGCCGCCGAGTGCCTGCTTCTGCTCCGGCCGGAAGCCTGTCTGCTCCATGCGGAGGTGAGTCCCCTTGCTCGTTGGCGTGAGCGTAAAGGTCACCACACTCTTCAGATTGTAGGCAGCATCGTCATGCGCAAAATTCCAAGTGTATGATAGCGTTCGGTTCGGCTCGATGGCGAGGACCTCGCAGTCCAACACGCCGCCCCAGTCTCCGCGAAGATTGAACCGGTGGCCCACGACGGGCTTGAAGTCGTTCTTCATGAGCCACTCCTCGATCAGGTGTGGTTGCGTGAGCGCGCGCCAGATCTTTTCCGGCGGATAAGCTATCTCACGTTCGACGACGACTGAGCGCGTTTCGGTCGCAGTATTGGTCATTGTTCATCCTTGTTGAGACGCGTCTCGGGCGCTCTTTGGCCTCTTCTGAGAGCGGACCGGGCGAGCGTCAGTTCGCACCGAAATGTTCAGTGCCACGGCGGCGCGAATGAGCGCCCTGAACGCCTTTTCATCGATCGCTTCGCCCTTATGGAGATCGATGGCCCGCCTCATGTTGCCTTCGAGGCTCGAGTTGAAGAGGCCTGAAGGATCATCCAGGGAGGCGCCCTTGGCGAAGGTCAACTTCACGACGTTCCGGTACGTCTCGCCGGTGCAGACGATTCCGTCGTGCTCCCACACCGGAACGCCTCGCCACTTCCACTCCTCGACCACTTCGGGGTCCGCTTGCTTGATGAGAATTCGGACCCGGGCGAGCGTCTCGCCCCGCCAGTCGCTCAGCTCCTTGATTCTCCCGTCGATTAGCCGGGAAGGAGAATCTTCTCTTATTTCGTTCAAGCCGCTCTTCGCCGACTTCTTGGACGTCCCGGCAGTGACGGAGAGCGTTCGGGTCGCGGGCTTGCTCATTGGTCCATCCTTTTGAGTAGATCTTCGAGGTGGTCGAACCGGCTTTGCCAGAAGCCGGCCATTTGGCTTGTCCAGTCGATCAGCGGGGCCAAGGCTCCGAGCTGCGCGCTATAGTGCGTCTGGCGGCCTTCATGGCGGTCGCGCACCAACCCGGCCCGCTTCAGAACCCCGAGATGCTTGGAAACAGCCGGTTGCGAGACGCCGGCCCGAGCCGTCAGCGCTCCGACCGTCTGCTCTCCCTTGCGGCACAGTCGTTCGAAGATAGCCCGGCGAGTCGGATCGGCGAGCGTTCTGAAGAGCACATCGTGAGCGTTAGGAATTGGGATCGATAGCCCTATAGTTATTGATTGATATATAACCGGGGAGATATGTATGAGTCAAGCAGGAACATGGAGCCGGCACAACGATCCTCGTCAGAGGAGTCCTATCCGCAGAAGCCTACGCTATAGAGTTTGCAGCAAGGGCCTAGTCTCCGAACAGGCCGTTGATCGCGTCGGAGAGGCCGCCGCGGCCGTTGTTCCACGCTGCGCGCTTCTTTGGCGCGCCATCCACCGCCATCGCTTCGACCGTGCGGTCTTCAGGCTTGAGTGCCCTGCCGAACAACACCGCGCTCATCTTCGCATCGATCCCGTAGATGTCGTCGAAGGCCTGAAGCTTGCCCTTTTCGTCGGCGACCACGGTGAAATAGGTGAGATGCACCGGGACGGATCGCGACAACGGAACGATGCTGTTGTTGCCGGTGGCGAGCAAATTCTGCACCTGCGCTGCCGACCAGCCTTTGTCCTCGGCAAGCAAAAGCGCAGCGAGCCGGTCAGGCTGGCGCACGCGGATGCAGCCATGACTCAGCGCGCGCACCTCCTCGTCGAAGAACTCCGGCTGGATCGTGTCGTGCATGTAGATCGCGTGCCGGTTCGGGAAGTTGAATTTCAGCTTGCCGAGCACGTTCTCGGGCCCCGGCGGCTGAGTGAACGTGTATTGCAGGATATTGGCGCGTCCCCAATCGACGGTGCTCGCATCGACTGGCTTGCCCTGATAGCTCACCGACAGCTGATGCTCGCGCAGAATTGACGTGTCAGGTTCGCCGAACACGCCCCCGCCGCGCAAGCTCGGCTGCAGGTCCTCGAGCTTGATGGTCTCCGGCACGATCCATTCCGGATTGAACGCGATCGAACGCATTTGCGCCGAAAAGACCGGAGTAGCGTATTTCACTTGGCCGACCACGGTCTTCTCGACATAGATCGACTTGCCGTTCTTCATCACGCGGGCGGTAAAGGCCGGAATGTTGTCCCAAACGTAATATGAGCCGAGCTCCGACGGCATCCAGCGCCAGCGCTCCATGTTGGTGACGATCCGCTGCACCACGGGATCGCTCGGGGGCTTGCGTCCGCGTGCTTTCGAGCTCGCGCGCAGCTTGACGAGCGCTTGCTGCAAACGCTCGAATTGCTCCTGCTTCGGTTGGAGAGATCGCAGATAGGCGTCAGGCGCGGCGGCATCGGCAATCTCGGTCAGCACCGTCTTGGGACTACGGAGGCTCGCCTTCTGGTCGATGATGTCGCTGACCCGCGACGGCGTCATCCTCCCGCCGCGGGCAAAGCGAGCATATTTCAACACGGCGACGTCGAGCTTGATCTCGTCGGCGGCCTGAGCCTCGCTCGTCGCAGGCAGATCGGCGACCGGAGGCAGGTCGAAAGCCTCTGAGGCAAGGCCCCAATCGTCGGCATCCTGGATCTCGTTGATGACGGCCTGCGCCCGCGTCGAGAAGCCCATGGGGGTGATCCAAAGCGGCGCACCGCTCCGCTCGGCGTAGAAGGCTTCCAGAGCGGCGAGCTCGTCTGAAGTTGCCGACTTGCGCAGGGCGGGTTCTTTCATCTTCTCGCGGATAGCAGCGACGATGGGATCTGCCGGCGGTTGCTCAGGCGCCGCTGCCGGCGTTGCTTCTTGGCTCGACGCCGGCGCAGCGCTGTCGGCGGGCTTCTGATCCCCTTCATTTGCCGGGGCGGCAGCAGAGTTCGGAGACGTCGCGTCGCTCGGGGTTGTTGCGGCGCTGTCGGAAGGCGTGGCAGCGGCTTGGGCGCGCGCCGGGCCGACGCTATCCAGCGGCTGGCGCGGGGTCTCGGGTGGCGGTATCGCGGCGGTTACGATCTGATCGGGAGCGGCAACAGGAGTAGTCGCCTGTTGGTTGCTCCCGTCCGGGGGCGTAATGGCAAGCTCCACCGTGCTCGACGGTAAGGGTGCTTGCGCGCCCGAAGAAACCACTTCGGCGAGAGCCGCCCCCACAATGGATAAGGCAAAGACGGCAATACGGGCCATGGCGCCGTACCGCCCGACTAGGGACCATTCGCCCATCTACAACCCCTCGTAGCCCCTTAAAGGTAGTCCCAGACGGCCCCGACGGCCACTCTGATTTATCTAGGAATTGTCGTTTGCGGAAGGACCGTTGCCAATCGGCACCCCCTTCGGACGGCCTCGCCGCAGCCCGGTAGACTTCGCTTCGACCTCGGCTATGATCGCCACCAATCCGGTACTTCGAACGAGGTAGAGCCCCCGCATGTTCCCGGTCGGCGACGACAACACGCAGCGGAGGACTACTCCTTACGTCACCTTCGCCCTTGTCGGCCTCAACATCCTGGTCTTCCTCATCGAGCTTTCCGGCGGCGATCAGTTCATCCAAGATTGGGCTTTCGTCCCGGCGCGCTTTTCCGCCAATCCTGAAACAAACGCGGTCACCATCTTCTCGGCCATGTTCATGCATGGCGGCTGGCTGCATTTGTTCGGCAACATGCTGTTCCTGTGGATCTTCGGCGACAACGTCGAGGACCGTTTCGGCCATCTCAAATTTCTCATCTTCTACTTGCTGGCAGGCGTCGCCGCGACCTTCTCGCAATATGCCGTTTCTCCCGAATCGAGCGTTCCCAATGTCGGGGCGTCCGGCGCGATCGCTGGCGTGCTCGGAGCCTATATTTTGATGTTTCCACAGTCGCGCGTGAACGTGCTGCTCGGGCGGCAGATCGTCGCCATGCCTGCCTTTGTCGTCCTCGGGCTGTGGATCGTGCTCCAACTCGTAAGCGGGGTCGGCACCATCGCCTATACCGACGAAAGCACTGGCGGGGTGGCTTACATGGCACATATCGGCGGCTTCATTTCAGGCGTGGCGATGACCTTTCTCTTCCGCGGCCAAAGCGATTCCACCACGACGGCCTGACTCGCCCTCAGGAGGTCATGCCGATGAAATCGCGTTTGCCGATATCGACTCCGCAGCGGCGCAGGATGTCGTAGGCGGTCGTCGCATGAAAGTAGAAGTTCGGCAGCGCGAAATGCACGAGATAGGGCTCGCCTTTGAATCGCATCTCCTGCCCGCCGACCGCAAGCGTGATGTCGCGCGTCTCGGACCCGTCGATGTCCTTGGGCTTGAACCCCTCGACGAATTTTACCGTCTTGGCAATGCGAGCCTTCAGCTCGGCGAAAGTCTGCTCCTCGTCGGCATATTTCGGGACCTCCGCGCCGGCGAGCCGAGCGGTCGTGCCCTTGGCGAAATCAGCGGCGATCTGTATCTGGCGCACGAGCGGAAACATATCGGGGGCAAGTCGCCAATTGAGCATCACTTCGGGCTCGATGTCGCGCTCCTCGGCAAAGGCCTCGGCCTTCTCCAGAATAGCGGTGAGATTTTTCAGCATTTGCAGAAAGGCCGGAACCGAAGCCGCATACATTCCGAACGACATGGAGAGTCACCTTCATGAGACGATTGGAGGAAGGGCGCGACCTTAGCCGCGTTCGGCGCGAATGGGTCATCACATTCAGGCGAGCGAAGCGAAGATAAGAGGCACAACATGCAGGGGAAATCGATGGGATCCATCGGAGGAGTAAACCGGCGCCACTTGGTCGCAGGAGCCGTCGGCGCTCTCGCGCTGCCGATCGCAACGCGGGCAACTGCACGCGGCATCGAACAGCCGGCGACCGAAGCGGACACCCGCTTCATGCGCATGGCCATCGAAGAGGCGACGCTCGGCGATTACGCTTTCGGTACGGTGATCGTGCGTGAGGGCGAGGTGCTCGCTCGCGGCCACAATCGCGGCAAGCAGGAGAAGGACCCAACGGCTCACGGCGAAATGGTCGCGATCCGCAATTTCCTGAAAGGGCACGGCCCCGATCTCCTAAAGGGCACCACGCTCTATACTTCGGGCGAATCCTGCCCGATGTGCATGGGGGCGATCATCTGGTGCGGGATCGGGCGCGTCGTTTTCGGCGCCTCAATTGCTCAACTTGCCACCAAGATCGGCCAGATCATAGTCACCAACAGCGAGATCGCGGGCAAGACGCCGTTTCTCGACATTGCCATCACTGGCGGGGTTCTCGCCGAGGAGTCGATGAAGCTGTTCAAGTAGCGAGCCGCATCAGCGGTCCCAAGTCGGGAAGGCCTGCACGATCGGCGCGAGGTCGCGCGCGTGGTCCCAGTCGCCCCCCTCCCTGGTAAGGCCAAGTCTCACGATCACGAGGTCGCGCGACGGCACGACGGCGACGATCTGCTCGTCATGACCGAGGAAGTAATAGGCATTCTCCGGCATCGGCGGAACGCCAAGACTTGGCGATCGGCGCAATCTCAGCCAGATATGCGCGCCGTAGCTGCCATCGACCAAGGACCGCGAAGGCCCGCGGCTATAAACGACCCACCCATCAGGGAGGAGAGGCCGGCGTTGCCACACGCCGTCCTGAAGAAACAGGAGACCTAGCCGTGCGAAATCGCGCGCCGAGGCATAGAGGAAAGAAGAAGCCGTGAAGGTACCGCTCGCGTCGGGCGCGAGCACCGCGCTCGTCATGCCTAGCGGACCGAACAGACGCTCGCGCGGGAAGCGAAGATACTCGCTCTGGGACGCGAAGGAATCGCGCAAGACGCGGGAGATGATCTCTGATGTTCCGCTCGAATAGTGCCAATGAATACCGGGGGGATGAGCGAGGTCCTTTGAAGCCGCGAAGGTCGCCTGGTTCGGCTCCGCGAACAGCATTTGCGTGACGTCGGCGAGCGGGTCGTCGTAATTCTCGTCGAAAACAAGGCCGCTCGACATGCGCAACAGATCGTCGAGCGAGATGTCGGCGCGCTTGTCGCCAGACGAACGCCACTCGGCAAGCAGCGCCTTGTCGGTCACGGCGAGCTTGCCGTCCTTAACCCTGAGGCCGACGAGGGCGTTGAGTGCGCTCTTGCTCATCGACCAGCCCGCGAGCGGCGTGGCGGCGTCGAAGCCCGGCGCGTAACGTTCGGCGACGATGCGCCCGTGATGCACCACGACAAGCGCTCGCGTGCGGCGGGGATGGAGAGGATGCGGCTCGGCGAAGGTCGCGTCGACCGCCTTGTCGAGCGCAGCCTTGTTCACTCCGCGATCGAGCGCACTGAGATCGACGCGCTCGCCCTCCGGCCAAAGCGCATCGCTGTTCGCAGGCGGCCGGTCGGCAAACAGGCCCGCCGTCTCGGCCGTGAGCTCGTCCTCGGCCCGGCCATTGAGCAGCGTGCAGCCGAGCCCGTCGCGGAAGATCGCCGTCTGAAAGGCAAAGCCTGGGATCGAGGCGGTCACGCGCTTCTTGTCGAGGTCGACCGTATGGAAGAACAGAGCCAGAAGCTCGTAGCCCGGACCGCTCAGCTCTTGGGCAACGACGTCCTGCTCTTTGCGATGCGAGACGAACAGTCCCGAGCAGAGGATCTCCGCGGTGTAGCCTGCGCCAACGAGGGCGGCGCGGTAGAGTGGATGCTCGGCGGCGGCAAGGACGGCGACGATCATCGCCCCCATCACCCACCCCCAAATCCGGCGCTTCGAGATCCGTGCCATGACGCCACCTTGGTCCATCCCATCGGCGGCGGCTAGCAGCGCACAGTGTCGCGCAGCATTTCTCTACAAATAGGATTTTCCAGAAAGACTGGTGCCGCTGGAGAGATTTGAACTCCCGACCTTGGCTTTACGAAAGCCCTGCTCTACCCCTGAGCTACAGCGGCGCTAACTCAGTTTATCCCGTGCCCGCGTGACTTAAAGCCATTGCTTCAGCGATGCAAGTTCGGGTCCCCGACCCCCGAACTAGCGGATTTGCGCCGCGCGCAGGCGCTCGAGAGGGCTTGGGCCTTCGTCGCTTTCCGCTTGCGGAACACCCGGGTCGTCAGGGGCATGCGCCGGCACGAAAATCGCCGGTTTCTCAGTCGGCTCGGTCTTGTGACGTGGCGCTTCTGCTGGCTTCTGCACTGGCGTCGTGTCCCCACCATCTCTTGACTTTGCTGGAGCCGACTCAACCACATCGGCGGTTTCTGGTGGCGTCTCGGCGCGCGGAGAACTCAGCGCCGGCGTCTCTGGGGCTCGCGGCGAAGGAACGAACGGGTGCTCCTCGATCAGGAGGCTGTCGTCGCCGCGGCCGATGGCATCGACCGGCGCCTTCCATTCGAACGCGTCGACTGCGCCTGTCACCGGTGAGATCGCCAGCCAGCGGTCGGAGACATAGCCGTCGGCGATCCAGGCCCGGTCGCGCGGCGCACGGACGGCGCGCGCCAGCCACTCGCGCTCGCGGCCCCTGTCACCGAACTCACCGGCCTCGATGCGCGCCATCAGAGCGCAGATACGCGCTGGCGGGCGCCCGTCGAGATATGGCGCGAGCGCATCCCGCGCCTCTTGCCATTCATGCGCTTCGATCGCCGCGTTGGCCACGGCGATCGGTCCTTCGATGTCGTTCGGCGCAAGACTCGCGAGATGCTTGGCGCGCTTCACCCGCTCGCGCGGCGGATCGCCTGGCCTGGCATAGACATAGACGAGGGCGAGGTCAGGGTGCGGCGAAAGCTTCCAGGTGCGCGAGATGAGGCGCGATGCGACGCGGCTCTCGCCCTTGGAGACAAGAATGCGGCTGGCGATTTCGGCGGCAGGCACGAGCGACGGCGCCAACCGCAAAGCCTCGTTTGCCAGTGCGAGCGCCTTGTCGGCATCGGCGACTTCCCTCTCGCGCGCCTCTGCCGTGAGAAGCACAGCACGACGGCGCACCGCGACATCAGGCTCGATGTGCCCGTTTTGGCGGGCGATGGCGAGCGTATCGAGCGCGCCCTCGAAGTCGCCGGCGCGCGCCTGCAAATCGAACAGTGCATTCACGCTCCAGGCAAGCTTCGGATCACGACTCACCGCCTGTTCGGCGAGAGCCTGGGCCGCGGCATTGTCATTGCTGCGCTTCGCTTCGAGGAAGAGTCCGCGTACGCCGAGCAGATGCGTCTCGGGATCATCGAGCATGGCTTCGAAGGCGCGCCGCGCCGCGGTTTTGTCGCCCTTGAGCTGCGCCGCCTGGGCCCTGAGCAGCCCGGTCAGAGGCTCGCGCGGAAGATTGCGCGTGGCGATGCCGGCATAACGTTGCGCCAGCGTACGGTCACCGACCCCGATGGCAAGGAGACCGCGGGAAAGCGCGTCATAGCCTTGCCGTTTCCGGCGCTCTCTCGCGTAGCCCGCGATGGCTGCGGGACGCGTGTAGAGATAGCGCAGCAGTCCCCACAGCACCATGAGCAGCACGACGATGCCGACGATAGCGAGCGCGCCGACCATCGCGCTGGTCTCGATTTGATACCCCAACCACTCGACGGTGATGGTGCCGGGGCGATCGGCAAGCCAGGCGAGCCCGAGCGCCGCCGCTACCACACACAGGATGAAGATGAGGACGCGAATCATGGTGGCTTAGGGCTGCGCGGGCTCGGCGTCGCCGCCCACCGATACGAGCAGGAGACTTTCCAACCGCTTCAAGGTCTCATCGGCGCCAAGACGGGCGCGCGCCTGGTCGAGCCAGCTGGAGAAGGAATCGCGCGGCGCGCCCTGCAACGTCCCGACTTCCTTTACCGCTGTGGCCAGGTCGCCCTTATCAAGGGCGGCTTCCGCTCGGGCGAGAAGGGCGCTTGGGGTGTCGCCGGTCGCGGCGGCATCGACCCTGCGGATCTTTACGAGTGACTCCGCACTCGCCATCAGACTGTCGAGCAGCGAGCCGCCGGAGTTAGGAGGAGCTGCTGCGGTGGCAAGTGCTGCCTCCTTCGCAGCGTCGAACGATCGCGCAAGCTCAGGCACGGTGGGAATGCCCTTCTCGGCATAGGCAGGAAGCGCGCCCAAATCCGTGGCTGACGGCGACAGCGTGCTGATGGTGTCGAGCTCGGTCGCAAACGGACGTCCCTCGCTGACCGCGGCCCTAAGATTGGCGAAGGCGATCGCTGCCGCCGCCGATTTCGTCTGTTCAACGCCCTTGCTGGCGGCGGTGGCAAGCTCAGGCAGCGCCTTCTCGATTTTGTCAACCCGCTGGGAAAGCTCGGAGAGATCGGTGGTATCGCCGGTCCCGAGCTCGGCGTCGGCCAGCGCCGCCATCTTGGCCTTGAGCTCGGAAATCGTGGCCTGCATCTCTTGGATGGTCGAAGCGTTGGTGCCCTCGCTCGCGAGCGCCGTATCGATCTTGCCCTGCAGCCTCTGCTCAGCCTCGTTGATCTGCTGCGACACGGCCGCTGCATCGGCGACAGAGCCGCCTTGTTTCGCGGTATCGGCCAGAGTCTTCAGCGATGTTTCGAGCTGAGCGACCCGGCTGGTCAAATCGGAAATGTCGGGGGCCGGCTGCCCCGGACGCTGTTCGAGCGCCTTCACTCTTGAGTCGAGTGCCGTAACTTCCTCGGCATTTCCCGAAGGGGCCGACGCCGACTCAAGCTTCGCGATCCGCTCGTCGAGCTTCGTAATGTCGGCGGAATTGCCGCTCGGCTTGCCCGACGGTACGCCCCAGGCAAGAGCCAGGGCGACCACGCCAATGAGTCCGCCGAGCACGCCCGCGGCGAGATGGGTCACGAAGCTCTTGAGCTCGGGCAGGGTTGCGCGGGGAGGCGGAGCTTCGTCAGGATCTCCCGTTTCCTGCATGCGCCCTGGGATGAAGCCGTCAGCCTCATCCTCGACGCTGCCAACAGCCTCATCAGGCTCGGTGAGCGCCGCTTCTTCGCTCTCAGGCTCGACCGAGATTTCGGTCGCAGTGCCCTCGATGGTCTGCGCCGGACGCTTGCCCTTGCCGCCCTGGTCCTGATCGCCCAAAGGGTCCGCCATCACGCCTTAGCCTTAAGTCTCCAATGGGTTCGCTTACGACGATGCCCCGCCTCGGAATCCACAAGCGCAAGGACCTCTTCTTCGCGCGGCCGCGCCGCCACGCGGACCTCAAAGCCAAGCAGACTCAACACCTCTGCTACCGCTTGGCTCAGGCAATAGCAAACGAGACGCCTTCCTTGCGTTACCACGCCATGCTTTTCGATGAGCAGGGCGAAGGTCCTTGCCGTGAGCGGCGACAACAGGATCGCGCCGTCGACCTTGCCGGACTTGAGCAGGCTCAAGGCTTGCGCCGGAAGCTGCTCCGCCGGGCGCGCCCGATATAGCACAGGTTGGCGCAGGGTGAACCCTTTGGCTTCGAGCCGCGATTTCAGGTCGAAAGCGAGGGTCTCGCCGGCAAGGTGAACGAGGGGCCCGTGTTTGGGCTCAAGCGTGGCGGCGATCAGTTCAGCGAGCTCTTCCGCCGTTCCCGGGCCTGTCGTTACATTGGCAAAACCAATGTCGCGCGCGGCGCGGGCCGTTGCCTCGCCTACGGCAAACAGCGGGAGCTTGCGCGCGTCGGGTAGCTCGCGACGCGAGGCCATCGCTCGCAGCGCATTGCGGCTCGTGACGATGAGGGCTTGCACGCCTGCGAAATCGAGTGGCACGTCACGGGTGAATTCGATTTTGAGCAGCGGCGCAAGAACTGCCTCGTGTCCGCGCGCCGCAAGCGCCTCGGCCTCGCGGCCGGCATCAGGTTCAGGCCTGGTGACGAGAAGGCGCATCAGGCGAGCTTCGCCAGGAACTCTTGGCCGGCCCGGGCGACAAGCTCCTCTCCAGCGTCAGCGCCGAGCTTCGTTGCGTGCTCGGCGGCACCGGTCACCTCGACGCCGTAAGACTCCGTGCCGTCAGGCGCGAGCATGAGTCCGCGCAAGCGCAAGATGCCGCCTTCGAGCTCGGCGAGCCCCGCGATCGGCGTCTTGCACGATCCATCGAGACGGCCAAGAAATGCGCGCTCGCAAGCGACAGTCGTGGCCGCACGCTCATCGTTCAATGCTACGAGCAGCTCCCGCGTCTTTGCATCGTCGCTGCGGCAGGTAACGCCGATCGCACCTTGCGCCACGGCGGGCAGCATCTCCTCGGTCGAGAGGATCGAGGTTGCATGCGAGGTGAGGCCCAGGCGTTCCAGCCCTGCCAAAGCGAGAAGCGTGGCGTCGGCCTTGCCCTCGTCGAGCTTGCGCAGCCGCGTCTCGACATTGCCGCGGAAATCGATGACACGCAGGTCAGGACGCAGGCGCTTCACTTGCGCCTGCCGCCGCAACGACGAGGTGCCGACTGTCGCGCCAGGTGCCAGGTCGGCAAGCGACGGCGCTTTGTTGCTGATGAACGCGTCGCGCACATCGGCGCGCGTCAGCACCGCGGCGATGCAAAGCCTGGCCGGCAGATCGGTCGGCAGGTCCTTCATCGAGTGCACAGCCATGGCGACATCGCCGCGCAGAAGCGCCTCGTCGATCTCCTTGGTGAACAGCCCCTTGCCGCCGAACTCGCGCAACGGCTTGTCCTTGATGCGGTCGCCGGACGTGGTGATGACGCTGAGATCGGCCTCGCCCTCGGTAAGTTCGTGCGCCTCGATGAGGCGCGCGAGCACATGCCGCGCTTGCCAAAGAGCAAGCGGGCTGCCGCGCGTGCCGATCAGGAGCGGAGAGGCTGACAAATGCTAACTCCTTGAATAATCTAACATAGGAGGCCAAGTCTTACCGCATTAATGGCCCCTTTCGGCTCCCCCTTCAATCGATCCTCTCCGACCCTTAAGAAGCAGCATGGCACCAGCGCCCGCAGATGCGCCCCTAACCGTGCTCGGCATCGAGACGAGCTGCGATGAGACCGCAGCCGCTGTCGTGCGCCGCGCCGCCGATGGTAGCGGCGAGATCCTGTCGAGCGTCGTGCGCTCGCAGCTCGACCTGCATGCGGCCTATGGCGGTGTCGTGCCCGAGATCGCCGCGCGCGCTCATGTCGAGTTGCTCGATGTGGCGATCAAGCAGGCGCTAACGGAAGCTGAGTTCGATTTCGATGCGCTCGACGGAGTCGCGACCGCCTCTGGCCCGGGACTGATCGGCGGACTCATCGTCGGCGTGATTACCGGAAAGGCAATCGCGCTCGGGCGAGGTCTGCCGTTCGTCGCGGTCAATCACCTCGAGGCGCATGCGCTGACCGCCCGCCTCACCGACAATCTCGCCTTCCCGTATCTGCTGCTGCTCGTCTCCGGCGGCCACACCCAGACTCTCATCATCAGGGATGTGGGCGTCTACGAGCGGCTCGGTACGACGCTCGATGACGCGCTCGGCGAAGCCTTCGATAAGGCCGGCAAGCTGCTCGGCTTAAGCTATCCCGGCGGCCCCGCAGTCGAGGCATGCGCTACGCGTGGCCGCCCCACCATCGCGCTGCCCCGCCCCATGCTCGGCCGCAGCGAACCGCATTTCTCGGTCGCAGGACTCAAGACCGCGCTCAGGCACGAGGCTCTCGCTCGCGCGCCTCTGAGCGAGAAGGACGTCGCCGATCTCTGCGCGAGCTTCCAGGAAGCTGTCGCCGACATCATGAGAGACCGGACCGCGCGCGCCATGGAGATTTACATCGAACGACTCGGCGCTCAGATGCAGCGCGCTCTCGTGGTCGCAGGCGGTGTCGCAGCCAATAGTAGACTCGCCTCGGCGCTCGAAGCTGTCGCGCGGAAACACGACTTCGGCCTCATCGTGCCGCCGCCAGAGCTCTGCACCGACAACGCCGCCATGATCGCCTGGGCCGGCGCCGAGCGGCTGGCGCGCGGTCTTGCCAACGATCTTTCCGCGCCGGTGCGCGCCCGCTGGCCCCTCGATCCGGACGCGCCGCCGGCGCTCGGCGCAGGCGTGAAGGCTTAACCATCTCGTTTCGCGCTCGAGCAAGAAATCTGGCATATGGAGATGGGCGAGGCGGGCATGGCACTCCAATCGGTCGGCATCGTGGGAGCGGGCGCATGGGGAACCGCGCTCGCCGTGACCGCGCGGCGCGCCCGCCGCGACGTGCTCATTTGGGCCTATGAGCCCCAGACCGCTGCCGACATCAATGAGAACCACCTGAACGAAGTCTATCTCCCCGGGGTCAAGCTCGATCCCGCGATCAAGGCAACCGCGCGGCTCGCGGAGGTCGCTTCTCGCGACATGTTGCTCCTGGTCACGCCTGCACAGAATCTTCGGGAGATCGCCAGCGAGCTTGCGCCTAATGTAAGACGCGGACACCCGGTGGTTATTTGCTCCAAAGGCATCGAGCAGGCGACTGGCATGCTTCCCTCGCAAATCGTCGCCGAGCTCATGCCGGAGGTCACGGTCGCAGTCCTGTCAGGCCCAAGCTTCGCCGCCGAGATCGCCAAGAAGCTTCCTGCCGCCGTGACGCTTGCGACGGCACGGGAGTCGCAAGGCCGTGCGCTTGCACATGCGCTGAGTTACCCGCCCTTCCGCTGCTATTGGATCGACGATGTGGTCGGCGCCGAGATCGGTGGCGCGGTCAAGAACGTCTATGCCATCGCCGCCGGCATCGTCGCCGGCAAGAAGCTTGGCGCGAGCGCGCATGCGGCGCTCGTCACGCGTGGATTCGCCGAGATGACGAGGTTCGGCACGGCGCTCGGCGCGCGACGCGAGACGTTGACCGGACTCTCTGGCCTCGGCGATCTCGTGCTCACCTGCGGCAGCCCGCAGTCGCGCAACATGTCGCTCGGCATCGAGCTCGGCAAAGGACGGAGCGTCAAGGAAGTGCTGGATAAGCGCCTCACGGTCACCGAGGGCGTCTATACCGCGAGCGCCGTGGTGGAATTGGCGGCAGCCCGCGGCATCGACATGCCGATCGCGCAGGCCGTGCAAGCCGTGGTCTCGGGTCTCGCCACGGTGGATGAAGCGATCGAGGCCCTGCTCGCCCGCCCGCTCCGTGCCGAGGTTTGACCGTGGACAGTCACGCGCACGCGCAATAGCTTCGGGGGCAGGGGGAACGATGCTGTACGCGTTGATCTGCACCGACAAGCCGAACAGCCTGCCCTTGCGCATGGCGAACCGGCCCGAGCATCTCGCCTATCTGCATAGCCTCGGCGAAACGCTCGTTTTCGCCGGCCCCTTCACCCAAGAAGACGGTGTAACCATGAACGGAAGCCTCGTCGTGGTTGAGGCTGCCACGCTCGACGCCGCGCGCAAGATCGCCGCAGCCGATCCCCTTGCCAAGGCTGGTCTGTTCGCGAGCGTCGAGATTCGCCCGTGGCTTTGGACCTTCAACAATCCCGAGGAAGAGGAGGAGTGAGCGCAAGGCGCCGCTTCGTCCGCCATGGCCTATTGGCTGCTCAAATCGGAGCCCGAGGAATGGTCTTGGGACCAGCAGAAAAAGGCAGGCCGCAAAGGCGCCGAGTGGGATGGCGTGCGCAACTTCCAGGCCCGCTCCAATTTGCGCAAGATGAAGAAGGGCGACCTCGGCTTCTTCTATCACACCGGGGATGAGAAGCAGGTCGTCGGCATTGTCCAGGTGGTGAAAGAGGCCCACCCGGACTCGACCGACGAAACCGGTCAGTGGGTCGCTGTCGACGTGGCGGCGGTCGCCGACCTGCCGAGACCGGTGACGCTCGCCGAGATCAAGGCGAACCCGAAGCTCAAGGACATGGTGCTGGCGCGGGCGCCGCGCCTCTCCGTCCAGCCCGTTTCGCCGCAAGAATGGAGTATGATCTCAAAGCTCGGCGGCCTGCCCAAGCCGCCGCAGGCTTGAACCTCGAGAATGGGAACGTCATGCCGATCAATTATCTCGCCGTCGTCGTCGCGGCCGTCGCGGGATTTGCTCTTGGCTGGGGCTGGTACACCGTCTTCGGCAAAGCCTGGATGGCCGCACTCGGCAAAAGCAAGGAAGACTGCGAGAAGGAAAAGCAGTCGCCGATGCCGTTAATCATTGCCGGCGTCTCCTGCTTTCTGATGGCTTGGATGCTAGCAGGATTGATGGGCCACCTCTCCGATGTCACGGTTAAAGGTGGAGTCGTCAGTGCAATCTTCGTGTGGATCGGTTTCGTGCTGACGACGGTCGCCACCAATCATGCCTTCGAAGGCATGCGGCCAATGGTGACGGCGATCGACGCCGGACACTGGCTTGCCGTGCTGGTCCTCATGGGCGCCATCATCGGCGCCTTCGGCGTCTAGACTGGAGGTCGCGTAGGCCATTCCCAGGCAGGACGGCCGGTCATACTATCTGCCACAAAAAGTAACGCGAAACAGAAGCGCGTGCGTAAGGAGGAGCAGTGCGATGGCTGAGCATGAGGTCTTCAAACTCAAGACCTACAAGGTCCCCAAGAAATGGAAGGACCGCGCCTTTATCGACAAAGGCGAATACGAGAAGCTCTACGAGAAAAGCGTCGAGAAGCCCGACAAGTTCTGGGGCAAAGAGGGCAAGCGCATCAACTGGTTCAAGCCCTACACCATCGTCAAGAACGCCTCGTTCGACTATCCAGACGTGTCGATCAAATGGTTCGAGGACGGCACCCTTAACGTGTCGGCCAACTGCATCGACCGGCATCTCAAGAAGCGCGGCAAACAGGTCGCCATCATCTGGGAGCCGGACGATCCTTCGGCAGAAGCGCGCCACATCACCTATCGCGAGCTGCATAAGGAAGTCTGCCGCCTCGCCAATGTGCTGAAGGCGCAAGGGGTCAAGCGCGGCGATAGAGTCACGATCTACTTGCCGATGATCCCCGAGGCGGCTTACGCCATGCTCGCCTGCGCCCGTGTCGGTGCGATCCACTCCGTGGTGTTCGGCGGCTTCTCGCCGGACTCGCTCGCCGGCCGCATCCAAGACTGCAAATCGAAGCTGGTCATCACCGCCGATGAAGGCTTGCGCGGTGGGCGCAAGATTCCGCTCAAGGCCAACACCGATGAGGCGCTGAAGAAAATCTCGGGCGTCGAGAAGGTGCTGGTGGTCGCGCGCACCGGCGCCGAGGTGCCATGGACGCCGGGCCGCGACCTCTGGCTGCATGAGGAGCTCGCGAAAGTCGCCGAGGATTGTCCGTCCGAGGAGATGAACGCCGAGGATCCGCTGTTCATCCTCTATACCTCAGGCTCGACCGGACAGCCGAAGGGCGTGGTGCACACGTCGGGCGGATATCTCGTGTTCGCGTCGATAACCCACCAATACGTGTTCGACTATCACGATGGCGATATCTATTGGTGCACGGCAGATGTCGGCTGGGTCACCGGCCACTCCTACATCGTCTATGGGCCGCTCGCCAACGGCGCGACCACCCTCATCTTCGAGGGCGTACCGAGCTATCCCGACGCCTCGCGCTTCTGGCAGGTGGTAGACAAGCACAAGGTCAATATCTTCTACACGGCGCCGACCGCGATCAGGGCGCTGATGGGTGCGGGCGACGATTATGTTAAGGGCACCAAGAGGAAATCGTTGAAGCTCCTTGGCACCGTCGGGGAGCCGATCAATCCCGAAGCGTGGGAGTGGTACTACCACGTGGTGGGAGAGGGGCGCTGCCCGATCGTCGATACCTGGTGGCAAACCGAGACGGGCGGCATCCTCATCACGCCCCTGCCCGGCGCGATCAAGCTCAAGCCGGGCTCTGCGACGTTACCGTTCTTCGGCGTGCAGCCGGCGATCGTCGATACAGAGGGCAACATCGTCGAGGGCGAAGGATCCGGCAATCTCGTGATCCTCGATGCGTGGCCCGGACTCGCACGCACCGTCTATGGCGACCATCGCCGTTTCGCAGACACCTATTTTTCTGCCTACAAGGGAAAGTATTTCACTGGCGACGGCTGCCGCCGCGACCAGGACGGTTATTACTGGATCACCGGCCGCGTCGATGACGTGATCAACGTCGCCGGCCATCGTATGGGCACCGCCGAGGTCGAGTCGGCTCTCGTCGCCCATCCCAAAGTCTCCGAAGCCGCCGTCGTCGGTTACCCGCACGACATCAAAGGTCAGGGCATCTATTGCTATGTCACGTTGATGGCCGGAGAGCAGTGGTACGACGAGCTCAGGATCGAGCTTCGCGACTGGGTGCGCAAGGAAATCGGTCCGATTGCCTCGCCCGACCTTATTCAGTTCGCTCCGGGGTTGCCTAAGACGCGGTCGGGGAAGATCATGCGCCGCATCTTGCGCAAGATCGCCGAGGATGACTTTTCAAATCTCGGGGACACCTCGACCCTTGCCGACCCGAACGTGGTCGACGACCTCATCCAGCACCGCCAGAACCGCAAATCGGCTTGATGAGATAATCAGGCGCACCGCTGACGCGAGGACTAGGCCAAGGAAAATATCATGTCGCTGAAACAAATTCTGATCGGGCTCGGCATCGCCCTTGCCCTCCTCATCGTCATTGTCCTCGTAATCGGCCATTGGTCCCCCGGCGAGCAGCAGAACGTCGCCAAGACCATGTCGGTCGAGGTGGGCGATCACACGGTCACGGTCACTGGCGCGTATAAGAACCTGACTCAGGAATCGATGGCCGATGGGATGGACATCAAAGTCGACGGCCACGAGATCGCCATCAATGCCGATCAGCTCACCGTCGACGGTAAGACCCAGGTGCTCGAGGCTGGGCAGGACGTCGAGGTCGCGGTCGACGACAAGGGCGCCATCAACGTGAAGCTCGTCGAGGCGGATGCCGGGAGTGCCGGCCACGCTTCGCAATGATCAGCGCGAGGGTCTGTTAGGCCGACAACACGCGTATGATCTGGCCAAGAAGCGTATTCCACGCATCCTTGGTCTCGCGCGTGAAGCTCTCCTCAAGCGATTGCTCGAGCGTCCAGATTAGCGCCCGCGTCATCGAGCGATAGTGGCGGCTTCTGATGCCGAGCTGGCGATGGCGAGCGCCGAGCAGCTTGAGCACGGGGCCCAACCCGTCCTTGTGCTTGAGCGAGATCATCCCGAGCTTCATCGCGGCGGCGAACTTGCGGGCCTGAACGTCGACTGGGCCATCGAACCGCGCGCGCAAGGAAGAGTCGATGCGGAACAGCCTGAGATAGAACAACCTCCCCACCAGCTCGAGCGCGGGCTCAATTCTACGGAAGCTGTCGCGAATGAGACGCTTCTGTTTTGCCGTCAGCGGGATCTCGGCCGGAGCCGCCGGACGCTTGACCCTGAGGCGTGTTGTCGATCTGCTGGCACGAAGTTGGATGACGGCTGACATGACGAGCTACTCCCCACTGGCGAGACGCAGATCGCGAGCATGAAGGGGCAGCTATTGACGAAGCGTTAAGGTTACCCAATCGCCATGAGTTTCTCTTTTTCCGCAAGGCTTAGGCGTTGCCAGTGGAAAACCGGGTTCCCAACACGCTTCTCTTTTCGGTCCGCTCAGAGCATCAACGGTTGCAACGGCAAACGCGATACCGATAGTGCGACGTTTCTGGCCTCGCGCCCCTATGAAAGACCCCTATTCGGCCGCCTTATTGTTGCGCGTGGCCACGTAAACTCGGTGCGGCCAGCAGCGAGATTGGGACGCGGGGCGGCGAGTCGAGTGGCCACCGTCGCGTCGAGCGGCAGCACCTGGTACTTCTCTGCCTCCTCCCAGAACAGCGGTTTCAGCTCTTTGACCTTCTCGGGGTACTTATCGGCTACGTTGTCGAACTGGGTCCAATCCTTTGGTTAGATCATAGAGTTCGTACGGGTAACTGGCCGGATCCTGGCTCACTGCCCCTGCCACGACCCAAGGGGGCCGCATGACCTTTGTGCTCGCAATCCATCCGTCGTGATAGATCGCGGTGATCGCCCATCATCTCAAAATACTGTGTGTGGTGGTGTGACGGTTCATCAGCGTTCTTTGCATCGAAGGTGTACATAAAGCTGACCCCTTCCATCGGCTTCTGCGGGATGCCATCCACTATGTCAGGGGCTCGGATGCCGGTCGCCTCCAGGATCGTCGGTACAATGTCAATGAGGTGGGTGAATTGGTTGCGGATGCCGCCCTTGTCCTTGATCACGTTTGGCCAAAAGACCGCCATGCCCTGACGTACGCCGCCCCAATGCGACGCAATCTGCTTGGTCCAAGAGAAGGGCGTGTCGAACGCCCATGTCCATGGCACCGCTATGTGCGGGTAGGTCTGGTCCGAGCCCCAGGCGTCGTAGAACTTCATCTGGTCAGCAATCGGGATCTCGACGCCGTTGAGTGAGGCGACCTCGTTCGGCGTGCCAATCAGCGTGCCCTCGGCGCTGTTGCCATTGTCGCCCGCGATGTAGATGATCAGCGTGTTGTCAAGCTTGCCCATTCTATCGATTTCATCGATCACCCGACCGATCTCGTGGTCGGTGTAGGCGAAGTACGCTGCGAAGACATCCGCTTGGCGGATAAACAGCTTCTTCTCATCCGGGCTGAGCTCGTCCCAGTTCTTCAGTAGATCATGTGGCCACGGAGTGAGTTTGGCGTCCTGCGGGATCACGCTAATTCGCTTCTGATTGGCAAAGATGGTGTCGCGTAGCTTGTTCCAGCCCTCATCGAACAAGTGCATGTCGCTGATCTTCTTGATCCACTCGGGCGTTGGATGATGCGGTGCGTGGACGGCGCCCGGCACGTAGTAGATGAAGAATGGCTGATCAGGATTTATCGCGGTGATGCGCCGTAAATACTCGATCGCATCATCGGCCATCGCCGTGACTAGGTTCCAGCCAGGATGACCGTAATACGGGTAGATCGCCGTGGTATTGCGGAACAGGTTCGGCTGCCACTGATTGGCGTCGCCGCCGACGAAGCCATAGAAATAGTCGAAACCCATTCCAGTCGGCCATTGATCGAATGGCCCCGCTTGGCTCGCCTGGAAATCAGGGGTGTTGTGGTCCTTGCCAAACCAGGCTGTCCAATAGCCATTGTCCTTCACAGTATCTTGCCAATCGTTGCCTTGTCCCGGGTCATGAAGCTGTCATAGCCAGGAAAGCCCGTCGCTTGCTCGGCGACGACCCCGAAGCCCATCGAGTGATGATTGCGACCAGTGATGATCGCCGCCCGGGTCGGCGAGCAAAGTGCTGTCGAGTTGAAGTTGGTATAGCGCAGACCGTTGGCAGCGATCTGATCCAGGGTCGGCGTCGGGACGACACCGCCGAACGTGCTGGTAACGCCAAAACCGGTTTCGTCGGTCATAATCAAGAGGATGTTCGGTGCGCCCTTGGCTGGCACCACGCGTGCTGGCCACCAGGGTATCGATTGCGCGGCGTTGCGCTCGATCTTGCCTTCGAACTTCTGCTGCGGCGGCGGCAGATGGTTGCCCGGGATTGTCGTTGTCGCGCTTGGGGAGCCCGCCGCTCCGGCAGTTTCTTGTGCGGTGGCCGCGGAGGTCAGCGCAGAGGCGGCAAGAAGGGCAAGCGTCAGGGCGAGCAAGTTTGCTTTCATGGGCAACCTCCCAACACTTGTTGCCACCCATCTCGCTTGTTCTGAACATAGCCCCCACCAACGGCGCTTTGATGAAACCGCGGCGCGTGAAATTTACCCATCTGAGTTGGCTGATGCTCGCAGAATAACCTATTCGCTTGGCGACCTGGTGAGATCGAACTTCAGCCGTAGCTCGCTCCCAGGCCAATTCTGCTTGCACGTCGGCGACATGGACGCTCGTCGCTGCACTTTCGGAGTCCACTTGCAAGCGGACACCTTGCAAGCATCGGCGCGGCGGCGCATGGAAGCCGCTGCGGGTTTCAACTGATCGAGAAACCCTAAAGGACTCAATGAGGCCTTTTAGGCTGGGTTTCCAAAAAAGTCGTGG